>JACCDI011966642.1_pt1 | contig 16868 bp, 11 predicted proteins | sample 7442791 | NCBI WGS metagenome assembly JACCDI01 (sample SAMN15323434, study PRJNA562643) | freshwater metagenome | isolation source: river surface water | place: USA:Blue River Watershed | collected 2017-08-15 | reverse complement strand
TGTCCTTCTACTGTATGGAAATAATAAGTAAAATATATAGGATTTATTAATTCTTTTTTAAGGGATACTCTAAATTGGCTTTGTGATATTACATAATTTTCTCTTTCAGAATTAAAAGGTATATAAGCTATTTGTCCTAATGTACCACGATGAGTTATTATAATATCGCCTCTTTTAGCAATAGCTTTTTTAAGTGATTCAGCTTTTTGAGGTGTTAAGTAATTTTCAAAATCTTCTTTTAATTTAGTTCCTGAAATGTTTGAACCATTAAGGACAGGGACACCATGTGAAATAAAATTCTCTTTTTTAATATCTGAACCAAAAGGACCCATTGAAATTTCATCAATTAGTTCTTTAATTTCAACCATTTTCCTATTCATACCTCAACCCCTTTAAATTATTTTGAATTTCGTTTTCTAGTTTTTTAGATTCTTGGAACAAATCGCTTAGGTTATCTTGGAAGTTTTTCATTTTTTGGTTGAATTCTTCTGCGGAGATGTCCACGTATTCAATTTTTACCTCAAAATACTGTCCGGCGCTTAACGAGTAGTTTTTAGCTTCAATTTCATCGTAGGAAACCACCACCGAAAAATCATCTTCGGCAATTTTTTGGTTAAAAGTATGGATGATTTTATCTTCCTCTAGGGCGGATAAAACTGTTTTTTGGTTTTTGCCCTCTTTAACAGTTGTACCTAGGTTGGAGGCATCTATTAATACTACATCGCCTTGGTTTTGTTTATCGAGGAAAATTACAGAAACATTGGTACCAGTGGTGGCAAAAATATTACTTGGCATACTTACCACGCCTGCCAACATTTTTTGTTTAATTAATCGCTCACGAATATTTTTGTCGATACCACTTTGCGCCGTTATAAATCCCGTAGGTACCACAATAGCCGCTTTGCCATTATCCTTTAAAGAGTGCATAATATGTTGTATAAACAACAAATAAATAGCCATTGATTCCTTTTTGTTGGCAGGAATGTTGGGAATACCCGCAAAAAAACGCTCGTTGTTTTCCTTGCTGTCTAAATCATTACGATAATCCGAAAAATCCAACTTAAAAGGCGGATTACTTACGATATAATCGAACTTTTTTAAACCCGCGCCATCCTTATGGTAAGGCTCTAAAATAGTATTACCCTTTACAATATTGGGAATAGAGTGCACCAAGTTGTTTAAAATTAAGTTTAAGCGTAGTAGGTTAGAGGACTTTTGGGAAATATCTTGCGAGTAAATGGTACATTTATCCTCCCCAATTTGGTGCGCCAAATTCATTAACAAAGTTCCCGAACCCGCCGAAGGATCGTAACAAGTTACATTTTTAACATCCTCCTGCACTAAACATTTAGCCATAATTTTTGCCACAGCGTGTGGCGTAAAATACTCGGCATATTTACCACCGCTGTTGGTGTTGTAATCCTTGATTAAATACTCGAAAATAGTTGCGAAAAAATCGAACTTTTCGGTAAAAATACCCTCGAAACTAAAATTAATGAGTTTGTTGATGATGGCTTTGCAAAAATCCTCGCGTTTATCGGTTACATATTTAGAGATATTCTCGAACAGGATAATTTTTTCGCCACCGCCCGTAACAACGGAAAAAAGTTGACTATTGAGGGCGCCAATTTCTAACAAAGTATCATCGAAAATTTTATCAAAATCACCTTCATTTTGTCGCTGAAAAAGCGCCGTAATTAAATGATGTGGTTTTAACTGTGCCGTATTTTCGTTTAATTGCATCAGCAACATTTCCAAATCATCGGGGTTTAAATTAGCCAAAGTATTTTCCCAGTTATCGGATTTTGCAATAGTATCATCCAGTTTTTTAATTTCGTGCACAAACTTATCGTTCATGAATTTATACAGGAAAACTTGGGTAATAATTTTAAACTCGTTACCATCATTCCCCAAACCATAATTGGCACACACGCTTTTTAAATCATCAATTAGCGCTTTGGTTTTAATTTCGAAATCACTTGTTATCATTGTTGTTTTTTAATTTTTTAGTATCATTTTGTTTAAGGGTTTTAGCCAACACATTTTTAGCATTTAAACGCGAAACCACTTTTTTACCAGTTTTAGTCTCTAATTCCTTTTTGTAGGAATTGTTTTTCTCGTTCAATTTCAGCAACCAATTCTTCTTCGGAAGGTAAATAAGGTAAGTATTTATTGGCAAAAAGTTGTTTATTTTCGTTTAATACCGAGTATTTAGCAATAGTTTGGTCTGTTTCGGTACAAAGTAAAATTCCAATTGTTGGATTGTCGCCTTCTTTACGCTCTAAATCATCAAACATACGTACATACATATCCAACTGCCCTATATCCTGATGCGTAATTTTATTGGTTTTAAGTTCCACTATTACAAAACACTTTAAGATATAATTATAGAAAACTAAATCGATAAAAAAATCTTGTGTTTCGGTACGAATATGTTTTTGTCGGGCAACAAAAGCAAAACCTTTGCCTAGCTCCAGTAAAAATTGTTGTAAGTTATTGATTAAATTTTGTTCTAACTCTTTTTCCGAATAGGAATAATTACTTGGAATATTTAAAAACTCCAAAACTGTTGGGTTTTTTATAAAATCATTAGGATTATTTTGTAATTGTGCTGTGTTTTGTAACATTTCTTGTTTTACCAAATCTGGTTTTTGAGAAGAAATTAAACGTTGATAATACAATGTTGAAATGTTTCTATCGAGTGTTCTAACAGACCAGTTTTGTTCGGCTGCTTCTTTTAAATAATAAAGTTGAGCGTTTTTATCAGAAACCCTCATAACTAATCGAATTTGCGACCAATTTAATTTGGCACACGTGTGTGCCAAATCTTCCCAATTTGGAAAAGTTAAATAAAACTGTCTGTAATCTCTTAAAGTTCTAGAGCTGTATCCACTCCCAAGTTCGTTGGAAAGCCTAATTAAAAGTTGTTTTCCATATTCGGCTTTTTGTTTTCCATTTTGTTCCTCTTCGATAATTCTTTTACCTATTAACCAATAACCCTCAATCATAGCAGAGGCAATAGCTGTATAAGCTTTTTGTTTTGCTTGATTAAGAATTTGTTTTACGTCGTTAATAAATTGATTGCTCATTTTTAATTGATTTTCATTTGTAGTTGTAAATTATTTAAGCCACCCTCCCTCGATACTCGTTCATGTATTCCTTCACCAACAAAGTATTTATTTTTTTTACCTTATCGGGGTTTAAGCCCAAGTTGTGTTCCTTGTGCAATTTATTAATTACAATTTTCATCATCATTTTTTCCACGTAACTTTCGTTATCTAACATAGAGGAATTTTGTAAAACTTCCTCGTCCACCGATTTTTTTAAAGCAGATAGAGCAGCAAAAAGTTTAGCCTCGCTATCCGTTAGAGGGTCTTTTTCCATTAAACGCTTGTGCAAACGCGCATATTTTTCGTCCTGATTGTACTTCGCTTTTAGTAAATCATTTTTTCGGCTTAATTCCCTTGCTTCCTGATAAATTTTATTGAATTGAGCAATATTATCACGCACATCATCGGCGCCCAATTCGGTAAGATTTTTCTTTTTAAACAACCTTTCCAATTCTTCCCTTAAACTAATAAACTCGGGATCTTGAGGGTCAAAATTACCACCCAACATTTCGCGTGTTTGTTGAAAAGTGCTACGGAGTTTATCCGCCAAAATCATTTCTTCCTCTTTTATTTTAGTGAAAGTAAACAAAACATCCTCCAATGCAATGTTAAGGATATTGGAAGTATCTACATTATTTTCCAGCGCCTCCTTAGTATTAATTAAGCTTAAACGATTATTGGCATCTTTAGAAAGGATATTTAAAGTTTTAAAATCCAGTTGTTGTAACAATTGGTAATTACCCGATAAACGAATAAGATTGTATAAATCCTTAGCATTGTTTAAAGCTTTGGTTAGCTCCAACATTTGCTGGCGGTTGTGTATTTGTGTGATTTGCTGACTAAAAATTTCGGGCGATTGAGTGTTGTAATGCAACAATTGGTTTTTAATATTGGAAATTTGCTCCTGTATTTGTGTGGGTGTTAGGAATAGGTTAGAGTAATTTTGAAGCTCGTCGCCGAGTTCATCCTGTAGCTCATTAAAATAATCCTGACTTGTTTTTTTAAATTGCTCCTCGATACCTGCAAAATCTACTACATATCCGTATTTAAAATCTTTATAAGTACGGTTAACCCTAGTAAGTGTTTGTAAAAGGTTATGTGCTTTTATTACCCTACCAATATACATTTTTTTTAAGCGAGGGGCATCAAAACCTGTTAATAGCATATTGTACACAAAAACAAAATCGTATTTACCATCTTTGTAATCTTCTACCCATTTTTTACGCTCTTCCTTGGTGCCAATATCATGTAAAATTAATATGGCAGATGTTACTTTGGTTTCTATCTTTTTTTTGGCTAAATAAGGAGCTTGTTCGTCTGCAGCTAAATTATAAGTTGTTTGATTTTCGTAATTCACTTGAAAAATTTCGTACATCATTTTAGCTTGTGCAGCAGAATCACACACAACCATTCCGCCAATGGAATTATCATTCATCGCAGTTCTACTTCTTTCGAAATCCTCCACAATATATTTTAGCATAGGCTCCACAAATTTAGGGTGCGCATATACATCTTCTTTTTTAGACTGTCCTTTTAGTAGCTTAATTTCATCTAAAATTTTTTGCAATTCGAATTTATAACCCGTTTCGATTTCTTCACGAATTAAACGCAAGGTATAACCATCTGCAATAGAAGAATTGTAATAATATTTATGGATATAATTACCAAACAAGGATTTAGAATTATAATCCTTGCCCAACAAAGGTGTACCAGTTAAGCCAATTTTAATGGCATTACTATCGGATTCGTTTAAGTTGGCTAAAAAGCTACCTTTGGGATTATAACTACGGTGTACTTCATCTAAAAAATAAATACGTTGGATGTTTACATTGTAATCGGTGTTTTTAACCACATCTGCATCGTCCTGAAATTTTTGAATATTTACAACCGTTATTTCCGCTTTACCAGAATCGTTGTGGATAACATTAACCGATTTGATATCACGAGCAAAAGCATCGCGTGAATCAATTTCGTGAACAGTTAAATCCCTTGCTTTAAACTCTTTACTAGACTGTATCAATAAATCAATCCTATCTACAATAAAATAAAACTTAGGAATAATACCTTTTTTTTGGAAATAATCGGTTAAAAATTTAACGTTGTAATAGGTTAAAGCGGTTTTACCACTTCCTTGTGTGTGCCAAATAATTCCTTTTTTAACTCCCTCGTTTAGCTTATTTTCGATGGCTTTTGTAGCAAATAACTGCGGATAACGCATAATATGTTTTTGCAATCCCTTGTTGGTTTTTACATAAGCCAAGGCATACTGCAAAATAAATTGTAAACGATCCTTTTTAAATAAGGATGTACATATTTTATTGCAAGGCTGATTGGGGTTTTTATTGATTAAAAAATCTGCTTGATTTTTTAAAGCTACTAAGTTGTTATCTTGTAAAACATAATTTTCGGTTTCGAAATCTTCTGGCGATAATACTTTATTTAAATCAATTTCTTCCTCTTCTCTAAAATAGTTAAACACTGGTTTTTGATAGGATGTGGTGGCATAAAATGAACCTTGTAAGGCTACACTAGCGCTATCATCATACTCCATGTTATTGGAAAAAACCATCAATTGGGTAATATTGAAAAACTTGCGGAATTTTTTATTTTGAAAACGTGTAGCTAAACGATTTTTTTCATCCTGTATACCATTAAGGTTGTTAGGCTTTTTAACTTCGATAAAAGCTAAAGGCATTCCGTTAATTAACAAGGTAATATCTGGGCGAAACACTTCGTCGTCTTTTTTAAAAGGTAATTCCGTAACTACATGAAAAGTATTATTGTGGAAATTTTCAAAATCTATTAATTTGATTCCCGATTTAGCGGTTAGTTTTTCGTAAAAAGCTTTTCCTAAATCTTCGTTTTCTAAAATAAGGGATAGTTGATTGTAATATCTTTTTACTTCATCTGTATTTAGTTGTTGGTTGATTTGATGAATTGATGTATTAAAAATATCTGTAAACACATTGGTAGATTCGTCCCATTGTGCATTTTTTACGGATAGGTAAGTATAGCCTAATCGCGTAAGGTGCAAAATTGTAGGGATTTTAACGCGAGAATCTTCGTTGTGAATCATTGATTACATTTTAAACTTTAATGGTTTTAAAAGTAATCAATTTTAGATAAAATTTAAAAAAATCGGTAATATTTATATTGGCATTAATTTGTTAAGAAGATAAGGGTGTGCCGATTTTAAATACTTAAAACACTTGATTATTAGTTGATTAAAAGGGTGTTAAAGAATTAAACTTAAATTATTTATGAATTTTAAAAATGATTATTGAAGGTAGATTGTTTTCACGCGAAGTTCGCAAAGGGTAAATTACGCAAAGAAAACGCGAAGAATAAGTAATTTCTTTGCGGAACTTTGCGTTAATCTTTCCGCTCTTTGCGTGAAATCTACAACGTGTTTTTGTTTTGAACTGCCCGATAAAATCGGTCGCTTGGTTAATTTATTTGCTAGAAATGTTGGTTTTGTAACCCGTGACGAATTGTCACGGGTTGAATTTAATTTTGAGTTGACTACAAATTGTAGTCAACTGTTTGATAAGCCCCACTCAGGCTTACAGCCACCTTCTATGTGTAACACCAAATGTAACAGGTGATTTTTTTTAAAATATTTAAATTTTATTTCAGGACATAATAATTCCATTATGGTTGTTTTTATATCTTAACAACAACCTTCAATATTTGTTATATGATCTAAAGGTAAAGTATTTAAGGCGCACCAGTAGGGTAAGTTGCGATAACAGGCGAAGTACTTCAGCCAGTTTTAGTTACCGTAAAAGTTACCCCACCTTATATAATAGTTCTTGTATTGGATCCACCTACAATATTGGCTATATTATCACCAGTAGTGATGATAACCGTTTGAGCTTTTATATTTAAGCTTAATAATATAAAATAAAAGTAAATAATTTTATTTTTATAAATTCAACATTTTTAAAAAGTATTAAAGTGTTAAAAAAAAATTTTTCGGTGCAAATGTACAACTGAATTTAGATGAAAATAGAGATTGTTAATTAATTTTAAAGGAATGCATAATACAATACATATTTTGCTAAAAAAAATCAACAAAATAGGTTATAAAACTACATTGTTAATAAAAAAAACTAGCAGTTATCATTCGTAAAACATTATCTTATTAATTTTAAGCGAGTTTGAAACAATATGGCAGAATATACCGAAGATAATATCCGATCACTTGATTGGAAAGAGCACATTAGATTACGTCCCGGGATGTACATTGGTAAATTAGGCGATGGAACTAATGCCGATGATGGAATTTATATTTTATTGAAAGAGGTTATCGATAATAGTATCGATGAGTTTGTAATGGGGAACGGAAAAACCATCGAAGTAAAAATAAAAGATAACAAAGTAACTGTTCGTGATTTTGGAAGGGGAGTACCATTAGGTAAAGTAATTGATTGTGTAAGTAAGATAAATACAGGAGGTAAATACGATTCCCGTGCATTTAAAAAATCGGTAGGTTTAAATGGTGTAGGTACCAAAGCAGTGAATGCATTATCAAGTTTTTTCGAGATAGCATCCTGTAGAGAAGATAAAGAAAAAGTTGCCATTTTTTCGGCAGGTAACTTAACAGAAGATTTACCAATTGTAGAATCTACTAAAAGAAAAGGTACGAGAATTTCTTTTATTCCGGACGAAACTATTTTTAAAAATTTTAAATTCCGAAACCAACACGTTGAAGCCATGTTGTGGAACTACGTGTATTTAAATCCGGGTTTATCGATATATTTTAATGGCGAAAAATTTTATTCGGATAATGGTTTAAAAGATTTATTACAATCTAACTTATCAGCCGAAGAAATTTATCCAATCATACATTTAAAAGGCGATGATATTGAGGTAGCATTAACGCACGCTAAAAAATACGGCGAGGAATACTACTCCTTCGTAAACGGTCAGCATACCACCCAAGGAGGAACACACCAAGGCGCATTTAGAGAAGCATTGGTAAAAACTATTCGCGAATTTTTTGGTAAAAATTACGAAGCGGTGGATGTACGTCAAAGTATTGTGGCAGCGATTAGTGTAAAGGTAATCGAGCCTGTTTTCGAATCGCAAACTAAAACCAAATTGGGCTCCAACGAAATTGAGCCGGATGGTAAAAGTATGAAGGCTTTTGTTACAGATTTTTTAAAGGAACAATTAGATAATTATTTACATAAAAACCCTGAAACTGCCGAAAAAATGCAGCGCCGCATTCAAATGGCGGAAAGGGAAAGAAAAGAGTTATCTGGGATTCGTAAATTGGTGAAAGACCGACAAAAAAAATCGAGTGTTCATAATAAAAAATTACGCGATTGTAGATTACATCGCGATTCTAAACACGAAAACTCGCATAAAACCATGTTGTTTATTACCGAGGGGGATTCGGCTAGTGGATCTATCACAAAATCGCGAGATGTAAATACTCAAGCGGTTTTCTCTTTAAAAGGTAAGCCTTTAAATTGCTATGGTTTAACAAAAAAAATTGTTTACGAAAACGAGGAGTTTAATTTATTACAAGCTGCTTTAAATATCGAGGAAAGTATTGATGATTTAAGATACGAACAAATTATAATTGCTACCGATGCCGATGTGGATGGTATGCATATCCGATTGTTGTTGATTACTTTTTTCTTACAATTTTTCCCCGAACTAATTCAGCAACGACATTTATTTATTTTGCAAACACCTTTGTTTAGGGTGCGTAACCGTAAGGAAACAAGATATTGTTATAGTGATGAGGAACGTAGAAATGCTATTTTAGATTTGGGTAAAAAACCCGAAATCACCCGATTTAAAGGTTTGGGTGAAATTTCTCCCGATGAGTTTAAAAATTTTATCGCCGAAGATAAAATTAGATTGGAACCTGTAATTTTAGGTAAAAACACCAAAATTGATGAAATGTTGGAGTTTTATATGGGGAAAAATACTATGGACCGACAAAATTTTATAATTGATAATTTACGAATTGAAGAGGATTTAAGCAAGATTGTGGCTGAAGTGGATAAAATTGATTTGAACTAAGTTTTTATGATAGACGAAAATATAAACGACGAGGTAAACGAAAATGAATTAGAAAACGATTCATCTTTGGATGAGGGGGAAGATGGTGGAAATGATGGTGGTGCGGATGTTATCCAAATTTCGGGCTTTTATCAAGATTGGTTTTTGGATTATGCTTCGTATGTAATCCTCGAAAGAGCTGTACCACATGTTAATGATGGTTTAAAACCCGTACAACGCCGTATTTTACACTCCATGCGCGAAATGGAGGATGGTAGATACAATAAAGTTGCTAATATTGTTGGAAATACCATGAAGTATCATCCACATGGGGATGCTTCTATTACAGATGCTTTGGTGAATGTCGGTCAGAAAGATTTGCTGATTGATATGCAGGGGAACTGGGGGAATACTTTAACCGGGGATAGGGCTGCGGCAGGTAGATATATCGAGGCACGTTTAACTAAGTTTGCTTTGGAGGTGGTTTTTAATCCTAAAACTACAGTTTGGCGAGACTCATACGACGGACGAAATAAGGAGCCCGAAACTTTACCTGTAAAATTTCCTTTGCTTTTAGCGCAAGGGGTGGAAGGTATTGCAGTGGGTTTGGCGTGTAAAATTTTACCGCATAATTTTATCGAGTTAATCGATGCTTCTATTGCGCATTTAAAGGGTAAAAATTTTATTTTATATCCCGATTTTCCAACAGGTGGTTTAATTGATGTTTCGGGTTATAATGATGGTTTACGAAGCGGAAGGGTGCGTGTACGTGCAAAAATTAGTAAACTGGATAAAAAAACTTTGTTAATTAGCGAAATTCCTTTTGGTACCAATACGCCAAACTTAATTGATAGTATAGTAAAGGCTAACGAAAAAGGTAAAATTAAAATAAAAAAGGTTGAGGATAATACCAGTGATACGGTGGAAATTCATGTGCATTTAGCACCCAATATTTCTCCCGATAAAACCATTGATGCATTGTATGCTTTTACAGATTGCGAAATGAGTTTATCGCCCAACTCAGGAATTATTCAGGATGATAAACCAAAGTTTATTGGCGTTAGCGAAATTTTGCGTATTTGTACAGATAATACTTTGGATTTATTAAAACAGGAACTCGAAATTCGTAAAGGCGAGCTGGAGGAACAATTGTTTTACTCTTCTTTGGAAAAAATATTTATCGAGGAACGTATTTACCACTCTATTGAGGATTTACAAAGTGATGATTGGGAGGATGTTATTCGAACTATCGACCGCGAATTAGAGCCATTTAAACCTAAATTATTACGCGAGGTAACACGTGATGATATTTTGAAGTTGTTGGAAATTAAGATGAAACGTATTACTAAATTCGATTCCTTAAAAGCCGATGAAGCCATGTTGCGTATTGAAGAGGAGTTGCAAAAAGTGTTGTTTCATTTAGAACATTTAATTGATTATGCAGTTGATTACTATAAAAATTTAAAAAGAAAATACGGAGAAGGCAAGGAGCGAAAATCCGAAATTAGAACTTTTGAAACGATTGAGGCGGCTAAAGTAGTGGCAATTAATAGTAAGTTGTATGTAAATAGAGAAGAAGGTTTTATAGGTTTTGGTTTAAAAAAGGATGAGTTTGTTTGTGATTGTTCGGATATTGATGATATTATTGTTGTTACCGAAGAAGGAACAATGATGGTAACTAAAATTTCCAATAAGGCTTTTGTGGGTAAAAATATTATTCATGTGGCGGTATGGAAAAAAGGAGATAAGCGTACCATTTACAACTGTATATATCAGGATGGCAAAAAAGGTGCGGTAATGGTAAAACGTTTTAATGTTACAGGTATCATTCGCGATAACGAATATTTTGTAACCAAAGGAACACCAGGAAGTCAGGTTTTATACTTCACAGCCAATCCAAACGGCGAGGCAGAATTAGTACATATTCAATTAAAACCCATTCCGGGAATTAAAAAGTTTGCGTGGGATTTTGATTTTAAAAAATTAGCGATTAAAGGTAGGGCAGCAGCTGGTAATATTTTATCCAAGTATCCAGTTAAAAAAGTTACCTTAAAATCCGAAGGGGTTAGTACTTTAGAGGCGCGTAAAATTTGGTACGATGATACCGTTCGTCGATTAAATACGGATGGTAGAGGAACATTTTTAGGTTCGTTTGCGGGAGAAGATAAAATTTTGTGCATTATGCAATCGGGTACGTATAAACTCGAAAACTTCCAGTTAACCAATCACTTTGAGGAAGATATGATTGTGATTGAAAAATGGAATCCTAAAAAACCAATCAGTGCTGTGTATTGGGACCATGAAAAAAAGCAGTTTAATATCAAACGTTTTTTAGTGGAGGAAACCGACAGGATGGTACATTTTATTCCGGAAGAAGAAGGATTTTATTTAGAATTGGCGACAACCGATTGGAAACCGATGCTGGAAATACAATATGTAAAAAACAAAGAAGGTGTTTTGCCAGAACCAGAATCTGTTAATGTAGAAGAGTTTATTGCTGTAAAAGGTTTAAAAGCAATTGGAAATAGATTAACTAAAGATAAAGTAAAACACATTAATTTACTAGAGCCATTACCTTTTGAAGAACCAGAAGAAGAGGAGGATGTAGATGATGAAGAAACTGAGTTTAAGCCTAAAACATTGTTTGATTTAGAAGAGGAATAATACGAATTAAATTTGGAATTAAATCTTTTATACACCTGTCGGGTTTCAAAAACCTGATAGGTGTTTATCCAATTAAATTTATAGATAAACCTTAATTATAAATCATTCTCAAATAAAGTTCCTCTACCCTTGTGTAAGCTCCCTTTTGTGAGATAGCCTCTAGGAAAAAACTATCATAAAGTATAAAATACCATTGATTTCATTCCATAAAAAAAGGTGTTTCAATTTTTGAAACACCTTTTTTTATAAAAGATTTTATTGTTTTATTTTTTGAAACCGATTAGGATTGCAGCACAACCAGATTTAGCTTCTAGAGGGTCTAAATTTGCAACAACTTTTAAAGTTACGGTGTTTTTAAATTTAAAATCCCAGTGAGGAGCAGTTGAAAAATCTTGACTGTCGTATAAAACATTACCCAACTCGTCTTTTAATTTAAAAATTAAACCTCCTTGGTTAAAACCTGTACAAGCTGCAATTCTGTAATTTGTACCTTCAAAAAAAGTTGCTTCAAATTCTGCTTCTTGTTCGCCAGATAAAAATGCGCGGTAGTTTTGTCCGTCGGAAATATATTTAACTGTAAAGTTATTTTTGTGACAAAAATTGGCAATGGTATCACATTGAGCCAATGATGAAAAAGATACAACCGATAAAAACGATAATATAACTAATATTTTTTTCATGATTTCTTTTATTTAATAGTGGATTAAAGAATAATTTTTTTTCGTATTGCTTCAACTTTTTTAGCAATTACTGTAAAAGTTTCATCAGAAATTTTAACTTCAGAAGCGGAGTTAATAGTTGTTACTTTATCTTTTTTGTTGTGTTCGGATTCTTTATGAACATAAGTAATTTCTACCTCATCGTAAATAGCTAATAGATCTTCTAATTCTTTAAATAATTCTTCAACACCATCTTCATTTAAATAATTCACCAACATTTTTTCTAACAAAGTATTGATAGTATGCTTTTGTTGCCCAACCATTTTAGTGATTAAAGGGTTTTGTTGTTTAATACCCAATTGTGTAGCAAAATATAAACTTTCAATCCAACCACCTACAATAATTAATGCACCAATATGTTTTCTGTTAGCAGTTTGTAAATAATCATCAGCTTTACGGTAAGTATTAGAAACAATGTATAATAATGAATCTTTATTGTTTAAATTTCTTTCGATTAAATCTAATGTTTCATTATCAAAAGCGTCACTTATACCTAATACATCCGATAATTTTTTAGCAGCACGCATATATTTTAAGGCCTCTTGTTGGTTGTCGTACAATGTAGAGTAACCCAAATCTGCTCCGTAAATACCTAAATTTAATGCTTGTTGCGTAACCGATGTATATTTGTTTACATTACTAGGGGAGTTTAACATTTTTGCATCATAGGAAGCTCCTGATGATTTTAAAACATTACTTAATTGAATAGGAGAAGGGATGCTAAATAAAGCGCCATCATACACACCAACTTGCGGTCCTGTTGGTAATTCAATTTCTGGTTCAACTTCAACTTTAGGTGTATCATTACAACTTGAGAATAAAAGTAGGGTAGATGCTACAGAAAATAATCCCCATTTAATTTGATTAAGTTTCATTTTATATACTTTTAGTGACATTTTAACAGTTTTTTAAAGTGAATTTAACTGCAAGCGTAAATATAAAATAAAATTTATTAAACCTTGCAAATTCAAATTAAAACTTTTTGTTCATTTAAATATTTTGCGTTGCAAAGTTAACAATAGAATTGAAATCACAAGGAGAAAACCATGTTATTTGTGGAGTTTTTTTAAACCATGTAATTTGTCGTTTCGCATATCTCCTGCTTGATTGTTTAATATGTTCTATTGCAATTTTTAAATTATCCCCTTCGTAGCCATAGGTGTAAAACTCTTGATAACCAACTGTTTTTAAAGCTGTTAAATCTCTAAATTCCTCTAATTTCTTTACTTCATTTAAAAGTCCGTTTTCCATCATCAAATCCACTCTACTATTAATTCTTTTATACAATTCTTCTCTTGGTAAATTTAAACCTATAAAAACACATTCGAAATTTCGATTTTTAGTACTTTTTGTTTGAAAATCTTGAATACGTTTATTAAACTGTATCAAAACCTCTAAGGCTCTTAAAACTCTATGCGGATTGTTGAGGTCTAAATTTTCACAAGCTAAAGGATGTAAAGATTGTAAATAATCCACACTATATTTTAAACCATATTTTTGGTAATCATCTCTAATTTTGTTTCGAATACTTTCTTCAATATCAGGTATTTCATCCAAACCAAAACAAAGTGCATTTACAAATAATCCCGATCCACCAACCAATATAACTACATCTTTATCTAAAAATTGTTGTTCTAAAACAGAAATAGCTTCGGTTTCGAATTGTGAAACAGTGTAATTTTGATGGATGCTTAAAAAATCTAGCATTAGATGCGGAACATCATCTAGTTCCTCGGGAGTTGGTTTGGCAGTGCCAATACTCATTTCTTGATAAAATTGCCTAGAATCGGCATTGAGTACAACAGTATTAAATTTTTTTGCTAATTGAACCCCTACAGCCGTTTTGCCAACAGCTGTAGGGCCAACTATACAAATTAATTTTTTGGTCATTCAATTTTATAAATCTAAATCATCAATGTTTTCAAACTTATACTCGTCGTCGTCGTCCTCATCATCCTTCAAATTTAAAAATTCTAATTCGTCATCAATGGATAAAGGATTGGCTTTTTTATAAGTAACTTTATCTTTTTTAGCTTTTCCACCACCTTTAATGATGCTGCTATCTAAATCTTCATCATCGAGTAAAAAATCCGACATTTGATCCAAATCTTCGATGTATTTCCCTTCAGATTCTAACAATAAAACATCTTCAGCATCTTCTTCTTCAACTTTTACTTTTTCGATAAATTCCACATGGAAAGCCTTTAAAAATAAATAGTCGTAGTGATATAAAAAATGTTTGGTTTTGCTTTTTACAGCATCTTCCACGGTTAAATCTTCCATTAAAACAACATCATCACTTTCGTTGTCCATGTCCTCCAATAAAATTTCTTCACCTTTGTAATAACTTTCATCCGATTTAAAAAAGCTAGCCATTTCGCCTGATGTTAAATCAAACGAATCTAAAATAGCAAAATGTAAATCCTCGAAAGTTAAATTTCCAGGGATTTGAATTTTTCGATAAATGTCTTTTTGGTTTGCAGGTGTGATTTTAAAAATAAAAGCATTCATAAATTAATTAAATTTAGTGATAGTTAAACCTAATTCAAATCCTTTTTGTTCCATGTATTGAATAGCAGATACAGAATCGTTTGGGATAATGCCATCAAAAATAGCATCTTTTACCGCTTCTTTAATTTCACCAATCAATTTACATGGTCCTATATTAAAAGTAGACATAATTAGCTCTCCAGTTACAGGGTTTTTCCAATTTCTAATACTATCTCTCGCCTCAACATCTTTAATTTTTTCTCTAACAACTTTAAAATTACGCAAATATTTTTGAACTTTAAACTCATTTTTAGATGTAATGTCGGCTTCGCAAAGTGTCATTAAATCATCTAAATCATCTCCAGTATCAAATAATAATCGCCTAACAGCCGAATCAGTTACCATTTCTTTTGATAAAACAATCGGACGTAAATGCAAAGCTACTAATTTTTGCACGTATTTCATCTTTTCGTTTAAAGGTAATTTTAATCTTTTAAAAATTTTTGGTACCATACTAGCTCCCAAAGCTTCGTGCCCATGAAAAGTCCATCCATTTACCTCATCAAATCGTTGGGTTTTAGGTTTAGCAATATCGTGCAACAAAGCTGCCCATCTTAACCATAAATCATTGGTGTTTAAGCAGATATTATCTAAAACTTGCAAAGTGTGGTGGTAGTTATCTTTATGCGATTTTCCGTTTATAGTTTTTATGCCTTGTAAAGCAATTACTTCTGGAAAAAAATAATGTAAAAGTTTTGTGTCGTTTAATAAATTAATTCCAACGGATGGTTTCGGGGAAAGCATAATTTTATTAAACTCGTCCATTATACGCTCAATGGTAATTATTTCCAATCTGTAAGCGTTATGAACGATGCTACTGTATGTTACGGGATCAATAGTAAATCCCAACTGACTAGCAAAACGAATAGCTCTAAGCATTCTTAAAGGATCGTCGCTAAAAGTTTGAATAGGATCTTGAGGTGTTACAATACGTTTGTTTTGTAAATCATCCACACCATTAAAAGGATCTATTAATTCGCCAAAGTTATTTTGGTTTAATGAAATTCCCATGGCATTAATGGTAAAATCTCTACGGAGTTGATCATCCGCAATACTTCCATTTTCAACAATCGGATTTCTGCTATTTCTTTGATAAGATTCTTTACGAGCCCCTACAAATTCGATATCCCAATCTTCGAAAATAAATTGAGCTGTACCAAAGTTTTTAAATACATTTACATTTTTGATATTTAATGCTTTAGCAACTTTTTCGGCTAATTCAATGCCTTTTCCTTCCACAACAATATCGATATCTTTAGAAGGACGATTTAAAATTAAATCTCTAACGTATCCACCCACAACCATTGCCTTACAATTTAACTCGTCGGCAACTTTTCCTACTATTTCAAAAATTTTAAATTTTTGTAAATGCTCTTGCACTATGTTTGTGGGTTTAAAATCGTTTTTTAATTTTCGGCGAAGATAAGCTTTTTCCTAAAATAATTGAAAAAAAATAACATTTAGCTAGATTAGATTTTTTTATAATTTTTGATTTTAATCAAAGTAATTACACTTGTACAATACAATAAGGCTAAAAACGGATAAGTATATCGCTCCTCCAATGCACGTTGCACGAAAATAAAATATATACAAATAAGTATTGTAGGAATTAAAAATGCGATGAAAGGTAGGTTTTGTTTCCAAATAAACAATCCTATAATGGGTAAAATAAATACTAAAATATGCATAAATAAGGAAATAAACCGAAGTGCTTCCATCCAAAATTGGTTTCGGTAATGGTGCTGAAAAATGTATAGATTTAAATTAGAATGAAGTATCATTTCCTTAGCTACTTGTATTGGAATAT
>JACCDI010658571.1_pt1 | contig 16900 bp, 10 predicted proteins | sample 7442791 | NCBI WGS metagenome assembly JACCDI01 (sample SAMN15323434, study PRJNA562643) | freshwater metagenome | isolation source: river surface water | place: USA:Blue River Watershed | collected 2017-08-15 | reverse complement strand
TCGTGCAACGTCAGCCATTCCCCGGCCCAGGTCTCGGCATTCGCATCGTTGGTGAAGTCAACAAGGAGCGCCTCGACCTGCTACGCAAGGCCGATGCCATCGTGCGCGAAGAGCTCACCGCAGCCGGTCTCGACGCCGAGATCTGGCAGTGCCCTGTCGTGCTGCTCGCCGACGTTCGCTCGGTCGGCGTCCAGGGCGACGGTCGCACCTACGGCCACCCAATCGTGCTTCGTCCGGTTTCGTCGGAGGATGCGATGACCGCCGACTGGACCCGCCTGCCTTACGACCTGCTTGCCAAACTCTCGAACCGCATCACCAACGAGGTGGCCGGAGTCAACCGCGTCGTGCTCGACGTGACCTCGAAGCCACCTGGCACGATCGAATGGGAGTAGGCGACCATTCGATTTGTGGGCACTGTATGGCATTCGCCCGGCCAGGGCGAATGGGAGTAGGCGACCATTCGATTTGTGGGCACTGTATGGCATTCGCCCGGTCAGGGCGAATGGGAGTAGACCCAAACTTGGGCCGAAACCTCGGCCACGCAGAGCGCACGATGAGCAACCCTCGTCGTGCGTTCTTACTGTCGGTGCCTCGCTCTAGGATTGCTCAGTCATGACTCAGTTGGAATTCTTCTCGGATAACTTCGGCCAAGAGCCGGAGGGCTCTGGCGCACCCAAGCAAGCCGAGTCGGCTTCCCCTAAGGTGACCTCTGCGGCAGTGCCGATCGAGCCAGTCATCGTCGCTCGCGGCGGAAGTTCGACAGGCATCTTCGATGCATCGAACTTCGGTGGTGCCGGCTTCACCTCGTCGGCCGACCCGGACGAACTGGTTGAGGGGCTAAACCCGCAGCAGCGCGCAGCCGTCGAGTACCGCGGTCGTGCACTCTTGATCGTGGCCGGCGCCGGCTCGGGCAAGACCCGCGTGCTGACCCACCGCATCGCGCACCTGCTGGCCAAGCGCGAGGCCTGGCCAAGCCAAATCCTTGCCATCACATTCACCAACAAGGCTGCCGCCGAGATGCGCGAGCGCGTCAAGCACCTGCTCGGCTCGTCCGCCGACGGCATGTGGATCAAGACCTTCCACTCGGCCTGTGTGCTGATCCTTCGCCGCGAGTCAGAGCGCCTCGGTCACGACGCCAACTTCACCATCTACGACTCGGGTGACAGCCGAGCGATCCTCAAGCGCCTGATCAAGGAGATGGGCGCCGACATCCACAAGCTGACGCCGGCGGGTGTTGCATCCGTCATCTCGAACGCCAAGAACGAGCTTTCCGACGCCGATGGGTTCGAGAGCAACGCCGACATGACCGACCCGGTTCAGCGCATGATCGCCGAGATCTTCCAGCGCTACCAGCGCGAGCTGCGTCGCAACAACGCCTTCGACTTCGACGATCTGATCAGCGAGACTGTCTTTTTGTTCCGCAACCACCCAGACATCGCGGCCCAGTACCAGCGCAAATTCAAGCACATTCTGGTCGATGAGTACCAGGACACCAACCACGCGCAGTACTCACTGATTCGCGAGTTGACCATGCCGCTCGACCCCGATCTGGCCGCACGCAACCCCGAGATGATCGACCCTCGCACGGGTGCGCTGCCAGAGCCCGCCTGCCTCACCGTCGTTGGCGACTCGGACCAGTCGATCTATGCGTTCCGTGGCGCGGACATCCGAAACATCAGCGAGTTCGAAAAGGACTTCGCCGGTGCTCGCACGATCCTGCTCGAGCAGAACTACCGCTCGACCCAGAACATCCTGAGCGCGGCCAACGCCGTAATCTCGAACAACTTCGACCGCCCAAACAAGAACCTCTGGACCGACTCGGGCGATGGCGAAAAGATCGTCGGCTTCACGGGCTATTCGGCGCACGACGAGGCCCAGTTCGTCGCAGACGAGATCTATCGCCTGCACCGCGAGGGCACGAACTACCGAGACATCGCGGTCATGTATCGCACCAACTCGCAGACCCGTGCACTCGAAGAAATCTTCATTCGAGCTGCGCTGCCGTACCGCGTTGTCGGCGGCACCAAGTTCTATGAGCGCCTCGAAATCAAGGACGCGATGGCGTACCTGGTTGCGATCGCGAACACGCGCGACGACCTTGCCACCCGACGCATTTTGAACGTGCCGAAGCGCGGCATCGGCGACGTAACCGAGACCCAGCTAGCCAACTATGCGGCGCAGAACGGGCTGTCGGTTCGCCAGGCTCTCGGCCACGTCTCGACCATCGGCTTTGGGCCAAAGATTAATGCCGCGATCACCGAGCTCGCCGAGCTGCTCGACGAACTCGACGCGCTTGTGCCGACCGACACTGTCGAATCCATCCTGCGCCAGGTGCTCGACCGCACCGGCTACCTGGCGACCCTGCGCAACAGCCGCGACCCGCAAGACGAGGCTCGCGTCGAAAACCTCGAGGAACTCATCTCGGTGGCCAAGGAATTCGGCCGCAATAACCCAGAGGGTCGCCTGCCAGACTTCCTGAACGAGGTTGCACTGGTGGCAGCCGCCGACGAGATCGACGATGAGTCGGGAACCGTTTCGTTGATGACGCTGCACACCGCCAAGGGCCTCGAGTACGAGGCCGTGTTCCTCACCGGCATCGAAGAAGGGCTGCTGCCACATCGCATGTCGTTCGTTACCCCGGGTGGAATGTCTGAGGAACGTCGTCTGTTCTACGTGGGCATCACTCGTGCCCGCAAGCGCCTCTATCTGAGCCTCGCGCTCACTCGAACCACCTTCGGCGAATCCGATTCCTCAACCCCGAGCCGCTACCTGCAAGAGATTCCGCAGCACCTCATCGACTGGCGCGAATCGGGCGCACGCAACCAGGTCTCGGGATTCAAATACCGCCAATCCATCGCCGAGACTCAGGGCTACCGCGAGGGTGGTTCGGCGAGTGGCTCGGGCGGCTCTTCCGGCTATGGCGGAACGCCCAAGGAGAAGACCGAGTGGAAGTCGGGAATAACCTCGGTTCGCAATAACGAGGGCCTGCAGTTGGCTGTCGGCGACCGCGTCAAGCACGCGGACTTCGGCGATGGCCGAGTGCTCACTACCTCGGGCGAGGGAGCGCGTCAGACCGCCGAGATTCACTTCGACCGAGTGGGCACGAAACGCCTGCTGGTCAAGGTCGCGCCCATCGAAAAGCTCTAGGCGAAAAGCCCTAGACTTGAGCCGTTAACCGTCTTATTTCTGATCGGAAATCAAAGTGGATTTATTTGAGTATCAGGCGCGCGATCTTTTCGAAGCCTATGACGTACCAGTCCTGCAGGGTCTAATCGCAGACACCCCAGAAGAAGCAGAGGCTGCAGCAGCCAAGATCGGCGGCACCGTCGTAGTCAAGGCTCAGGTGCAGGTCGGCGGCCGCGGCAAGGCAGGCGGCGTTAAGGTCGTTCACAGCCCAGCAGAGGCTAAGGAAGCCGCATCAAAGATTCTCGGTCTCGACATCAAGGGCCACGTCGTAAAGCGCGTGATGATCGCCCAGGGTGCCGCGATCGACAAGGAGTACTACTTCTCGATCCTGCTCGACCGGTCGAACCGCACCTTCCTGGCGCTGTGCAGCGTCGAGGGCGGCATGGAGATCGAGCAGCTCGCAGTCGAGCGCCCAGAGGCACTCGCCAAGGTTCCAGTAAGCGCCCTCGATGGCATCGACCTGGCCACCGCGCTGTCGATCGCCAAGCAGGGTGGCTTCGACGACGAGATTGCGGCCAAGGTTGCGCCGGTATTCGTCAAGCTGTGGAACGTCTTCAAGAACGAAGACACCACCCTGGTGGAGGTCAACCCACTGGTTCTGTCGAAGGACGGCCAGATCCTGGCCCTCGACGGCAAGGTTTCGTACGACGACAACGCAGAGTTCCGTCACGAGGGCCGCGAGGTCGTCAGCATCGCCAAGGTAGACCCGCTCGAGGCTAAGGCTAAGGCGCTCGACCTCAACTACGTAAAGCTCGACGGCGAGGTGGGCGTGATCGGTAACGGTGCGGGCCTCGTTATGTCGACCCTCGACGTCGTCGCATACGCCGGCGAGAAGCACGGTGGCGTCAAGCCGGCCAACTTCCTCGACATCGGTGGTGGCGCTTCGGCAGAGGTCATGGCTAACGGCCTCGACCTGATCCTCAACGACGAGCAGGTCAAGAGTGTGTTCGTAAACGTATTCGGTGGAATCACCGCCTGTGACGCCGTTGCTAACGGCATCGTCGGCGCGCTGAACACCCTCGGTGCCAAGGCAACCAAGCCGCTAGTTGTTCGCCTCGACGGCAACAACGTGCTTGAGGGCCGCCGCATCCTCGCTGACTTCGCTCACCCGCTGGTGACCGTCGTCGAAACCATGGACGACGCAGCCGACAAGGCCGCCGAGCTGGCTCACAACGCCTAAGCGCGAGAAGACGACAAGGAATCCAAAATGGCAATCTTTCTAAACGAGAACTCGCGAATCATCGTTCAGGGCATGACCGGCAGCGAGGGCATGAAGCACACCCGTCGCATGCTGCTCGGTGGCTCGAACATCGTCGGTGGCGTAAACCCGCGCAAGGCCGGCGAGACCGTCGACGTTGAGGGCAAGCAGCTGCCTGTCTTCGGCACCGTCAAGGAGGCAATGGACGCAACCGGCGCCAATGTCACCGTAATCTTCGTTCCACCAGCCTTCGCAAAGGCTGCGATGATCGAGGCAATTGACGCCCAGATCCCGCTTGCCGTTGCGATCACCGAGGGCATTCCGGTGCACGACTCGGCAGAGGCATGGGCATACAACGTGGCCAAGGGCGAGAAGACCCGCCTAATCGGCCCTAACTGCCCTGGCATCATCAGCCCAGGAAAGTCGAACGCGGGAATCACCCCGAGCGACATTTCGGGCGCGGGCCCAATCGGCCTCGTCTCGAAGTCGGGCACCCTGACCTACCAGATGATGTACGAGCTGCGCGACATCGGCATCTCGACCGCAATCGGTATCGGTGGCGACCCTGTCATCGGCACCACCCACATCGACGCACTGGCTGCCTTCGAGGCAGACCCAGAGACCAAGGCAATCGTTCTGATCGGTGAGATCGGTGGCGACTCGGAAGAGAAGGCTGCCGCCTACATCAAGGCGAACGTAACCAAGCCTGTCGTTGCCTACGTCGCGGGCTTCACCGCCCCAGAAGGTAAGACCATGGGTCACGCCGGTGCAATCGTTTCGGGTTCGGCTGGAACCGCTCAGGCCAAGAAGGAGGCCTTCGAGGCCTGTGGCGTGAAGGTCGGAAAGACTCCAAGCGAGACCGCTGCGCTGATGCGCGAGGTCTACAAGAGCCTCTAGGCCGTCGGTCGGTAACGACCACTCAAGCAACGGCTAAGCGCTGTCCGGCGCGGGCCACCATCGATGCCTGCAGATAGGGGAGTGAGCAACGCATGAAGCGTCAACTCACCTTCCTGACTGCGGGCATCGATGCTTTGTTCAGTGTCGTTCTCGGATTGGGTGTTTTGCTCGGGCCGATCACTCTGATCTGGTTGTTCGAGAACGACCCATCGATCAGCTGGCTGGTTGCCTACCGCACGAGTGCCGACATCTGGCTGGCCGCGCAGGGCACCGACATCGTCGTGGCCGCGGGCAAGATCCTGGGCGTCAGCGTCGACCAGTTCTCGCTCGCGTTCCTGCCGCTCGCGTTCACCGCATACCTAGCCTGGCTGGCCTTCAGGGTCGGACGCCGTTTTTCGATCGCGCCAGAACTATGGCCGGCGTGGCTCGGCGCGGGCTTGGCTTACGGTGGCGCATCGTTGCTGCTGAGCACCACCGCATACGACAAGGCCATCTACCCGATCAACTGGCAGGGCACGTTCCTGCCGACTCTGTTCTTCGCGTTCTGGATGTTCCTCGGTTCGATGTTCGGGCGTTCGCAGCAAGAGCGCCTTCTCGGTGCGGAGGTTGCGATTGAGCGCGTGCAGTTCTATGGCTGGCTGCAGCGCAAGTGGTCGAACACCGGCTGGGTGATTCGTGCGGTTGCTTCACCGGCTCTTCGAGCGGGAACAGGCGTGGTGCTGATTTTGCTCGGCACCTCGGCGGCGTTCATCGGTGTGCTGACCGGCTTCAACTGGATCAACATCATCAACTTCTACGAGGCGCTGCAGGTTACGGTGCTCGGCGGCGCAACCGTCACCATCGGCCAAATTGCAATCCTTCCTAACCTGGTGATTTACGGCGCAAGCTGGCTCACCGGCGCGGGATTCGCGATCGGTGATGGCTCGCACTTCGGGCCAATTGGTTCGGCGGCAGGCCCACTGCCTAACCTGCCGATTCTGGCGGTCTTGCCTCCGGGCCAGGTTGGCATCGGTCTGATGTTCGTGGGCGTGCCTTTGCTCGCCGCGGCATTCGCTACCTTCTCGATCAAGCGTCACGCCGCCGAGATGCGCTTCGAGTTCGCCAACCCGCTATTCGCCGCGATCACGCTCGGCGTTTCGGTGGGCTTCGTTGCCGCCGCCGAACTAGCGCTGCTAGGCGCTCTGGCGTCTGGCTCGGTTGGCCCGGGCCGTCTGCAGGTGGTTGGCGTTTCGCCATTCGTCCTCTTCGTCGTCACGTTCCTCGAGGTGGCTGCCGTTTCGACCATCGCCGCCTTCAACGTGGCTCGCCCCGACCGAGCCGACCACCCGCTGCTGCGCGGTAGCGGTTCGTAACTCGGCTTTCTGGCGCGGGTAAACTGGTCTCATGCTGTCGGTCGTAGTGCTCATCTCTGGTTCGGGTTCGAACCTGCGTGCACTGCTCGAGGCAGCCGACAACCCGCTGTACCCGGCCCGCATCCTTGCCGTTGGTTCTGACGTGCCGGCCGAGGGCCTGGCCCACGCGGATCAATTCGGAATCCCAACCTTCGTGGTGAACCCGCGCGCCTTTGAGACCCGCGAGGCCTGGGCCGAGATGCTGCTGGCCAACATTGGCTACTTCAAGCCAGACCTGGTCGTGCTTGCCGGGTTCATGAAGATTCTGCCTGCCAACTTCGTGCGCGCGTTGTCGCCGAACCTGATCAACATGCATCCTTCGCTGTTGCCGAACTTTCCTGGTGCGCACGCGGTTCGCGACGCACTAGCCGCCGGAGCCACCAAGACCGGCGCAACGATTCACGTGGTCGACGAGGGTGTCGACACCGGACCAATCCTGGCTCAGCGCGAGCTTGAGATTCTGCCCGATGAGACCGAGGCCGAACTGCACGAACGCATCAAGTCCGTTGAGCGTTCACTGATTGTGCAGACGGTACGCGAGATCGCCGAGCAGAAGATTCGTCTTTAACCCTCGTTGCTCGGCCGCGGTCGAGCCCAACCCAAGGAGACCGCAATGGCCGCCCACCACGACCACCAGCCTGCCGACTACCGCCACCGCGACCGCGTCGCAATCAAGCGCGCGCTGCTCTCGGTTAGCGACAAGACCGGACTCCTCGAGCTGGCTCAGGCTCTCGTCGACGCTGGTGTGAGCATCATCTCGACCGGTGGAACCTACTCGGCCATCAAGGCCGCAGGTTTGCCAGTCACCGAGGTTGCCGAGGTCACCGGCTTCCCAGAGACGCTCGACGGTCGCGTCAAGACGCTGCACCCAAAGATTCACGCCGGCATCCTCGCCGACATGCGCCTCATCGCTCACGAGGGCCAGTTGGACGCGCTCAAGACGCTTCCGTTCGAACTCGTCGTGGTGAACCTGTACCCGTTCGTGCAGACCGTTCAGTCGGGCGCCAAGGGCGACGCAGTCGTCGAGCAGATCGACATCGGCGGACCAGCGATGGTTCGAGCCTCGGCCAAGAACCACGCCAACGTCGCGATCGTCGTCGACCCTGCGAAGTATGGCGAAATCGTCGCGGCGCTTGCCGAAGGCGGCACCACCCTGGCCCAGCGTCGACAGCTAGCTCGCGAAGCCTTCTCGCACACCGCAAAGTACGACGCGGCCGTTGCAGCGTGGTTCGACACCGAGCTCGATGGCGAGTGGCGCAAGGCCGCGGGCGCCGATGAGCAGGCAGCAAACAAGAACCCTGGCTTCGCTCCAGAACTGGCAATCGGTGGCGAGCTGGCGAACGTCCTGCGCTACGGCGAGAACTCGCACCAGGCCGCGGCTCTGTATCGTCGCACCGGCGAAGGTGCCGTCGCTGGCATCGCTCAAGCCCGTCTACTCGGCGGCAAAGAGATGTCGTACAACAACTACGTCGATGCCGACGCCGCGCTTCGCGCCGCATACGACTTCAGCGAGCCTGCGGTCGCAATCATCAAGCACGCCAACCCGTGCGGCATCGCCATCGGCGACCCAACCTCGGCCGACCCAATCGCCGACGCGCACGCCAAGGCTTACCTCTGCGACACGATTTCGGCATTCGGTGGCGTAATCGCCTCGAACCGCACCGTGACCCTGACCATGGCCCAGCAGATTGCCCAGGTCTTCACGGAGGTAATCGTGGCTCCCGGCTACGAGGTCGAGGCGCTGCAACTTCTGCTCACCAAGAGCAACCTGCGCATCTTGCAGTTGCCTGCCGACTACTCGCGCGAGCCTCTTGAGGTTCGTCAGATTTCGGGCGGCCTGCTGCTGCAAGAGATGGACGAGTTCAGCAACTTCTCTAGTGTCAACTGGCAGCTGGTTGCCGGCAAGCCTGCCGACCCGACCACCATGGCCGACCTCGAGTTCGCCTGGCGCGCATGCCGTGCGGTTAAGTCGAACGGCATCCTGCTTGCTAAGGATGGCGCGTCGGTCGGCGTTGGCATGGGCCAGGTCAACCGCGTCGACTCGTGTCGCCTTGCCGTGATTCGTGCAGAAAGCCGCGCCAAGGGTTCGGTTGCCGCTTCGGACGCGTTCTTCCCGTTTGCCGATGGCGTGCAGATCCTTATCGACGGCGGAGTGCTGGCAGTGGTCCAGCCGGGTGGCTCAAAGCGCGACGAAGAGGTTATCGCAGCTGCAAATGCGGCAGGCATCACCATGTACTTCACCGGTGAGCGCCACTTCTTCCACTAGAACGAGGGTCTCTGCAACAAGCCCCCAGAGTTCTCGCGAGGCGCGAGAATAACTTCGCGCGCGGGCGTGTTAGCCTACTTTGCTGCCTGAAATTCGCATCCGCGCGATCGGCAGCAGGTTGGTTTAACAATGAAGTCCAGAGGAACTATCGCAACGCTGTTGCGCATCTTCCCCTATGCCAAATCGGCACTACCGCGAGTGATTCTTGGCACCCTCGCGGCCATCGCAGCACACCTCTTTGCCCTCACCATCCCGCAGTTCCTGCGTGAGGTGGTCAACGGGCTCAAAGACAACGGCACCGTAGCGACCCTCATTCCGGCGGTCATCGCTGTGCTCGCTCTCGGTATCGCCGAGGCGCTCTTTGTGCTGCTGCGTCGCTGGCTCGTGCTGACGCCAGGCACGCACGTCGAGGCCGGCCTGCGCCGCACCCTCTACGCAAAGCTGCAGGAACTGCCGGTCAGCTTCCACGACAAGTGGCCTAGCGGTCAGCTACTCAGCCGCGCCACAGGCGACCTGAGCCTGATTCGTCGCTGGCTCTCGTTCGGCCTAGTGCTTTTCGTTGCCAACGGCCTGACCATCATCGTGGGCCTAGTCGTGCTGTTCACATACAGCTGGATTTTGGGCCTCATCTTCTTCATCACTTCTGTGCCGATCTGGGTTCGCGGATTCAGCTTCGAAAAGAAGTACCACTCGATCGCTCGCGTGAGCCAGGATCAGGCCGGCGACCTAGCAACATCGGTCGAGGAGGCCGTGCACGGCATTCGCGTTCTGAAGGCACTCGGTCGCGGCGATTTTGCCGCCGAGAAGTTCGCTCGCGACGCACGACGCCTTCGCGGCACCGAGGTCAAGAAGGCCGGACTCATCGCGGACATCTGGATCTATCTGATTCTGGTTCCCGAAATCGCCGTGGGCCTCTCGTTGCTTGTCGGCGTTTGGCTGGTCGCACAGGGCCAGATGAGCGTCGGCGCGCTGGTCGCGTTCTTCGCAACCACGACCGTGCTGCGCTGGCCAACGGAATCGGTCGGCTTCCTGCTGTCTATGACCCTTGACGCGAAGACCGCGATCGAGCGCTTCTTCGAGGTGCTCGACGCCCCGGTCGAGATCGAAGATCCTCAAACGCCGAAGACCATCGCCGAGCCGGCCGGTCGCCTCGAGTTCAAGAACGTCAGCTTCAAGTACGCCGACGCCCCTGAGGCTGCCGAACCGCTGCTCAAAGACGTCAACCTGGTTCTCGAACCGGGCGAATCTGTCGCTCTCATTGGCGTCACGGGCTCGGGCAAGACCACCATGACCGCGCTAACCTCGCGCCTATACGAGGTCAGTGGGGGAGCAATCCTGCTCGATGGCGTAGAGATTCGTGACCTAAACCGCGAAGAGCTGCGTCGCCACGTTGCGATGGCCTTCGAAGACAGCACCCTGTTCAGCGCGAGCGTGCGCGACAACGTTCTGCTGGGTAATCCTGAGGCCAGCGAGGCGGAACTCACCCAGGCACTCGAGATCGCCCAGGCGGGCTTCGCCTACGAACTGCCCGAGGGCCTCGACACCAAGATCGGCGAGGAGGGACTCAGCTTGAGCGGTGGCCAGCGTCAGCGCTTGGCCCTGGCGCGTGCGGTGGCGGCCAAGCCGGCCGTGCTGATCCTCGACGACCCGTTGAGTGCGCTCGACGTCGACACCGAGGCCATGGTCGAGGACGCCCTGCGCACGGTTCTGACCTCTACCACGGCGCTGATTGTGGCTCACCGTCCATCCACCGTGCAGTTGGCCGACCGCGTCGCGCTGCTCGAAGATGGCCGGATCACAGCCGTCGGAAAACACAGCGACCTGCTGGCCAGCAACGAGCACTACCGACACGTTATCGCCAGCCTCGACGACGAAAAGGAGGCAATCCGATGAGCATGCAAGGTGTTCAAGACGAAGAAAAGATTGACCTCAGCAAAACCGAGGCAAAGGCCCTGCGTGCGCGCTCGATGCGACTGCTCGGCAGCCTCGTGCGTCCGGTGCGACGCCGTTTGGTGCTGAGCTTCACGACGGTGATTCTCAGCCAGGCCCTGCGCGTGGTTGGCCCAGCGCTCATCGCGTACGGAATCGACCAGGCACTGCCATACGCGATCGCCGGCGATTACATGCACCTGTTTTACACGGTCGGGGCATACCTTCTGGCTGCCACGGCAACCGCCGGTTTGACCTACTTCTTCATCAGCTACGCGGCAAAGATCAACCAGGATGTGATTCTCGACCTGCGTCAGCGCGTGTTCGTGCACACCCAGAAACTCAGCCTCGAGTTCCACGAGAAGTACACCTCTGGTCGCGTTATCGCGCGCCAGACCAGCGACCTCGACGCCATCAAGGAACTGCTCGATACGGGCGGCAACGAGATGATTGCCGGCACGCTGTACATGCTCTTCACCGCCGTGGCTCTGGTTTGGCTGGACTGGAACTCGTTCGCCGTGATTCTGGTTTCGTTGATTCCGCTGTTCGTCCTGACCCGCTGGTTCCAGAAGAATACCCGCATCAGCTATCGCAAGACTCGTGTGGCTTCGGCACGTTTGATTGTGCACTTCGTCGAGACCATGACCGGTATTCGTGCCGTAAAGGCCTTCCGCAAGGATGCCCGCAACAACACCGAATACTCGGGGCTGGTCGAGGATTACCGCAAGGTCAACGCCAAGGTCATTCAGTTGTTTGGCATCTACGACCCGGGACTGATCATGATTGCGAACCTGACGGTCGCCGGTGTGCTGCTGGTAGACGGTCTACGCGTTCTCGACGGTAGCCTGGGCTTCGGTGTCCTAACGGCCGCAATCCTCTATGCCAAGCGCTTCTACGACCCGATGGAAGGCATGGCGATGTTCTACAACGCCTTCCAGTCGGCATCGTCGGCGCTCGAAAAGATCTCGGGCGTGCTCGAGGAGGAACCAACCGTGCCGGAGCCGGCTAATCCGGTCTCATTCGATTCACGCAAGGGACACATCGAGTTCCGCGACGTCGAGTTCCACTACTCGAATGGCAAGACAATCTTGCCGACCTTCAACCTCGACATCCCAGGCGGTCAGACCATCGCGCTCGTCGGCACGACGGGCGCCGGCAAGTCGACTCTGGCCAAGTTGGTTTCGCGCTTCTATGACCCGACCCACGGCGTGGTCGCGATCGACAACGTGAACCTGCGCGATGTGGCCAACGAAGAGCTGCGTCGTGCGGTGGTCATGGTGACGCAGGAGGCATACCTGTTCTCGGGTACCGTGGGCGAGAACATCGCGCTCGGCAAGCCGGGGGCATCGCAGGCCGAGATCGAAGCGGCCGCGGCTGCCGTAGGCGTGCACGACTTCATCAAGTCGCTGCCGGATGGCTACGACACCGACGTGAACAAGCGAGGCGGACGCGTTAGCGCCGGCCAGCGCCAGCTCATCTCGTTTGCGCGTGCGTTCATCGCCGACCCGACCGTACTGATTCTCGACGAGGCCACGGCTTCGCTAGACATTCCGTCGGAGCGCGCGGTGCAGAACGCGCTGCGCACCTTGCTCGCTGGTCGAACCGCGATCATCATCGCGCACCGCCTGAGCACGGTCTCGATTGCCGACCGCGTGCTTGTGATGGAACACGGACAGGTCATCGAGGATGACACCCCAGCTAAGCTCATCGCGGGCACTGGAAAGTTCGCAAAGATGCACAAGGCCTGGCGCGAGTCGCTGGCCTAAAGGTCACGGACGGGCCGCAGCCAGCGCCGCCGAACCAAAGCGAAACCCCGCCGAGACGAACTCGACGGGGTTTCGCTTTAGCTTGTTGAGCTACTTGAGCTTGCTGGTGGTCGCGATTGCGATTGCGGTCTGGGCTGCCACCGAAGCGGTCACCTTGCCTGCCTTATCGATCACGATCTGGCTGCCAACGCAGGCCTTGGTGGCCTTCTTGTTTACCGTCACGGTCTTGAACGGCTTGTTGCCACCCGAGATCATGTCGCAGTAGGTGCCTGGCTTCATTCCGGTAGCGATCCCGCTCAGCTTTACGGCCGATGCCTTCGAGTTGATGGCAACGTAACCCAGGCCGCTGCGGCCAAAGGCGTACACTCCAGCATTGGCAGCGCCGACCTTTGGTGCATACATGTTGGTCTTGGCTGCCTCGCCTACGGCGTCGCGCCAGCCGATCATGCCCTTGATCGAGGTCCAGCGTTGTAGGCAGACGAACTGGCCAGGCTTGTAGCTGGTTGATGCGGTTGGGCTAATGCGATTTGACGGCGCAGCGCAGGCGGCGTCCTTCAAGTAGTTTCCGGAACCATAGGCCGGCGATTCATTTGGATCGGCGTATGCATAGCCGGTGTAGAGCATCGGCGAGCCGTACTTTTCTGAGAGCAGCCAGATGTTGGCCAGTTCGTACGCCTTGCCGTTCATGAATGTCATGGCTCCGCCCCAGTGCTCAGTATCGTGGTTGGTGATCCAACTGATGCCAACGTTCGTGTCGACGTAGTCTGGGGTGTCAACCGTGTCGTACGTTGCGCCGCGATAGGCAGCGCCAGGGTAGCCGAACATCGAAACTGCCTTGGTGTGGGTGTCCCAGGCCCAGACAAAACCGTTGCCGGTGTATTCCTCGTTCTGAGCCTTCGAACCAGGAACCTCTTGAATCAAGATTGCATCCGGGTTCGTCAGTAGCTTCTTTATAGCGGCGATGTCAGCAGGCGGGATGTGCTTCGCTGCGTCGATGCGGAATCCCGCGACCCCCAGCGAAATCTGGTCGTTGAGGTATTTGGCAATTTGTTGCTGAACATATGGAGATTCGGTTGCTAGATCTGGCAACCCAGGGAAGCGACAGTTGAATCGCTCGGGCACTGAATCCCAGTTTGCAATGTCGGCATCGCAGTAGTTCGGGTCGGTTGTAGGTAAACCGTTGTGAAAATCCTTCTTGGTGAATACGCCGTCGAAAATCAGGTTCTCGTCGCCGTATGGTTTTCCATCGAAGCTCGTTCCGCCACCGCCGGCCATGTGGTTGATGACCGCGTCGGTAATTACATTCACTCCCGCCGCGTTACAGGTAGCGACCATGTTGGCAAATTGCGCGCGGGTTCCGGCATTCGAGTTGAGCGAGTACGAAGCTGGCTGATAGTGAATCCACCAAGCACCACCGTTGATGTGGTCTTGTGGCGGCATGGTCTGGATCCAGTCGATGCCGGCTGGGCCGAGCACGGTCTTGCACTCGTTGGCGATCGAGTTCCAGTTCCAGCCGAACATCTGCAGGCCGACTGCACCCTTGACGAATGGCTTTGGCTGCAGTGGCGATTCGGCCGTTGCCGGGGTTAGGCCGAAGCCGATGAGGGCTAGCGATGCTGCTGCGACCGTGATCTTGGCGAGGGTGCTCTTGAAAGTCATAGAGAGAATGCTAAATGCCGTAAGCGCTTGCTGGCACGCGGTTCGTGTTTCGGTTTGTTTGCTTTCTTGGCTTGGGTGTGTGTCGCGGGGTTTCGCAAGGAAAGAAGGTGGGCCCGAGTTGTTCGGGGAGCACCGTGATTTATGTCGATATATCGCCGCATTTTCGCCGTTGTAGCCACAAATATTGCGATATTTCCGCGCTAACATGCAATGAGTTTTGCCCTACCGATCCGAGCTTCGGCTGACCAGGGTGGCGCTGACGCTTGGAAAGACCTCTCAAAATCTCGCGATATTTCGGCAGGGTATGGCGAATTTGAGGCGATAAAACGCCGTATATCGATTTGGTTCCCTAGCAAGTCGGAACCACCCCCCAGCGGGTTGTGGATAACTCGGGCGCGGATGGCCGAAAAGCGATTCTGTGTGTGCATGAACATTTCAACCCAAGCAACACAGCGCGGGCCAAAACACCGCGCACGTACCCCTCGGTGGCCGCGAGTCACAACGCTGGCGGCTGCCGCATCCATGTTCGGTTTGATGGCAACGGGGATGCTCGCCCTTCAGCCCGCTTCGGCAGTGCAGGACGCCACCACCCACGCAGACGTGATGTTGATGCCCGACCCGCCCACGTGCGACGTCTTCGCCTGCACCTGGACGCTTACGCCCGCGACCGACGCATACAGCTTCATTCTCGGGCGCGACAGCGCGGTGCCTGGCGGCGTAATCATGATCGATGTTCAATCCGCCGAGGTAATGCCGGGGATCATCAACGCCTGGAGCGCCAGGCTGGTCGACCCTAGCCGAATCGTGATTGTCGACTTCTTCGCCGGCACATCGCGCGTTTGGGACAACGGCGGAATCGCGCTGCAGGCAAGCCCTAACAGCGCAGACCCGGCAAGCCTTATGCCGAGCGCAATCTCGGCGATGACCCGGCTGCAGCAGCCGTTTGACCCAGCGCTCGATGGGCGAGTGCGCATTCGACAGATGTTTGTGCCAAGCGTGGCCCTGCGCACGCTGGCCGCGCCGACAGAGCAACAACTCGCCACCTTCGGCTCCGACCTCTCAGCCGTGGCAACGCTCAAGTTCAGCGAGCCGGTTTCGGGGTTCGATACGACGGACCTGCGTCTTTCACCCATGTCGCAAGGATGCGTCGTTAGCAGCGTGCTCGATTCGGGAGACCACTACAACTTCACGGTGCTTGTGCGTTCCTGCACCTCGCAGTGGATGAGCATGAGCCTGCTGCCTGGAGCGGTGGCTGGGAACGGTGAAGGCCCAGACGCGGAGGTATATTTCGCCCCGATTCAGCCCGCGGTCCTGGCTGGTGTTCAAGCGCAAGCAACACCAACGCCCACGGCATCGCCGACCGCATCACCGTCGATAGCGCCCACGTCAACACCGACACCAACGCTGGAGCCGAGTGTGACGGTTACCCCAGCTCCGAGTGTGACGGTAACCCCAGAGCAGAGCGCGACGGTTACTCCTGCCCCGACCGCAACGGTAGCTCCCGAGGTCACGACGCCACTACCGGTTCCGCCAGCTGTGGAGCCTGCCACGCCAGGCGCTGAGCCGGTTGCGCCGGAGCAAGTCGAACCACCTGCCGCGGAAAGCGTCCCCGAACCCCAAGCGGAGCCCGTGCGCGCATCCGTGGCGAGTCAGCGATCAGACGAACAGGCCGGCGCGATATCCGTGGTCAGCGATGGAGGCTCGGATGACGGAACTCCGCCGAATCGAGTCGTCGCGGCCGAGCCGATTGCCAACGAAGTCGACCAGCAAGAACCTGCGAGTTCCCCAGAGTGGCTGATGCCTGTCGCGGCGGGGTTAGCTGCGGTCGGAGGGGTCACGGCTGGCGCGGTTGCCGCGCAACGATTACTCGGGCGGCTCTCAGGGCGCGTGAAACTGAGGTTGCCGAGACGGCGTCCAGTTGGTTTTGGTGCGGCCTAGCTGAAGATGACCGTGCGCTCGCCGTCGAGCAGCACGCGGTGTTCGGCAAACCAGCGGACCGCCTGAGTCAGGGTCTTGGCCTCGATGTCTGAGCCAAGCGAGACCAGGCGGTTCTTGGTGTCTGAGTGCTGAACGCGAATGACGTTCTGCTCGATGATCGGGCCCTCGTCGAGGTCCGCTGTCACGAAGTGTGCGGTGGCACCAATCAACTTGACGCCGCGTGCGTGCGCGCGGGCATAAGGGTTTGCGCCCTTGAAGCCCGGCAGGAACGAGTGGTGAATGTTGATGATGCGGCCCTCGAATTCGCGGCAGAACTCCTCAGAAAGGATCTGCATGTAGCGAGCGAGAACGATTAGTTCGATGCCAGCCGACTTGATGTAGTCGCGCAGCATCTGCTCGAAGGCGCGCTTGTCGGCCTCGCCGTTGATGGCGTGGTGCTCGAACGGAACGCCATAGAACTCGGCCATCGGCGCCAGCTCGGCGTGGTTGCCGAACACTGCCGGGAACTCGACCGGCAGGCGGCCCTCGCGCTGGCGGAACAGCATGTCGTTCAGGCAGTGCGCGCTCTTCGAGACGAGCACGAGGGTCTTGGTTGGGCGGCCAACCACGTCGAGGTTCCAGTCCATGCCGTAACGTTCGACGACCGGGGTGAGCTGGTTGACGAAGAACT
>JACCDI011337427.1_pt1 | contig 16906 bp, 23 predicted proteins | sample 7442791 | NCBI WGS metagenome assembly JACCDI01 (sample SAMN15323434, study PRJNA562643) | freshwater metagenome | isolation source: river surface water | place: USA:Blue River Watershed | collected 2017-08-15 | reverse complement strand
GTCGTATCGCTTGGCGCGCATCCACACCAAGTGCCGCTCATCCAACTCCAAGACTTGCACCCATTGCATGACCTCAAGCATCAGGTCTACGTCCTTGGGACTGGGTGGCGGCAATCGATAAAGTCTCTCTCGGTCTGGATAGGCCTCGAGTTCACTTTGCGCGACCACTGGCCAAGTGCTCACATAGCCTTGCACCGTCACGCGAGGCAAGCGCCTCGCAGTGCGTGCCGCTTCTGTGAAACGCTCAGCCACAACATCAATTGTCCAAAGCTCATCCATGTTGGCCTCGCTTTGAAGGAACTTGATGAGGCACCCCGTAGAGCCGCTCACCAATGCTGCGAATGAGTTGGCGCTCCAAGAAGTTCAAGCGCTTGTCATCCTCTGAGATGACCAGGATGTGTTGCTCACGCCAGCCTTGGCGTTTGGTAGCTTCAACATCCATGGGGTTGGCTTGCATACGCCCAAGGGGCGATGGATAGTGCGGTTGGGGAATGTTCATTGAACACCTCCAATCGTCAGATATCCATGTGCCGATGGGAAGGCAAATGCGTCGAACGACGCATTTGACGTTTTAAAACATTCCTTCTTTATATATGCGTATACGCATTCGCGTATAGAACTACTGTTATTGAATGTCGGAAACGTCAAAGTACCTGTTTTTGAATTCCTAAGTTTCATTTTTATCTCCTAGTTATCGTTGTAGGGGTAGCTGCGAACGGGAAAACTCGTGGCCTGTTTGAGATCGATTCCGGCAAAACCTCGAACCCCCATGGAGTTACGCCACTTGTCAAAACGTCGCGTGATGAGCGCATCAGAAAAACGACGTTGTGTCCCCACGAACTCGCCACTCATCTCGGCCCATTGCTTCCAGTCGTTAAAGAGCGTGACCGTGAGGGCTTTGTCATTCGCGCCAAGCTTGCAGCGCTCATCCAACCAGCGCCCCATGGCATCCTCACCCTCGAAATACTCATCCGTGGCGCTCGTCACGGAGAGCGGTTGTTGCAGTCCTTGTTGCTGCCAAAGCAAACAACCCTGCAGCGCCCAAGCCAAGATGCCATCTCGCTCTGAAAGCAACTTCTCAGTGAGCAATGGGTCACGCTTCTCAGGGGGCACCGTGATCGTGAAAGGAATCAAGTGCATGCGACGGCGCATCGCCTCATCGATGTTGCGAATGGCAGGCTTGTGGTTGCCTGCAATCAACAGCTTGAACTGGGGCGTGTAGGTGAAGAAGTCTTGGTGCATCAGACGAGCCGTTACCAAGTCACCGCCTGTGATGGCTTTGATCTTGGATTCGTTCCAACGTCTGCCCTGCTCGGTTTCTGTGGCCGAGACAAAACGCGCACCTCTCAAACCAGCCAAATCCGTGGGATGACGATCCGTGCGTGTTTCCATGAACGTGTCCATGGGAGCGTTCGCTGCATAGTCCCCAAGAATGGTCGAGATGACGTTGACGAACACGGACTTGCCGTTTGCACCTGTGCCGTACAAGAAGAACAAGGCGTGCGTGCTGATGTCACCTGTGAGGCAATAACCCACAACACGTTGCAAGTACAGCTGCAACTCCTTGTCGCCACCTGTGACGTTCTCTAGGAACTTCGACCATTCAGGACTCTCACCTTTGGGTGTGGCTGTGGTGACCTTGGTCATACGGCGATCTCGCCTGTGTGGCCCCATTCCGCCTCTTTTGAGGTCAATGATTCCACCAGGTGTATTGAGCAACCATGGGTCAGCATCCCACTCTTCAACTGTTGCACTGTGTCTTGGCTCAGTACGTACGATGCGTTCAATCGAAGCCATCGTTCCTGAACTTGCCAACTTACCTTTAAGCCTTGGTGTATCTGCCTTGTAGGATGCTGCACGGCAAACAGTTCGACTCAGATGGTGCACGTAGAGCGATTTATCAATGCTCCAACGCACGCCATTCCAAACCAACCACTTTCCCCATGATGCGCAATACCGCCAGTCCTCACCAAACTGACGTGTGAACGCCATGGCAAGTCCATCCTCAGTCGTGTAGTCCAACCCATCGACGATGTCTGAGGCCGTACTCTCATCGACTTGTCGCACGACGGGCATGCGGTCGCCTGCAGCAAGAAAACCAGTGACATCAAAACCCTCGACACGTGCATCGGCCACATCCCAACCATCAGGTTTGTCTTCTGGTGGATGAAGAATTGCGCAGCTGATCGCACCTGCGAGCAAGATGGCTTGTGACGCGCGATCCGCATAGTCCCAGCCCGGCCTGTCTCGATCCGGCCAAATGAGCACATGCTTACCAGCCAGAGGTGTCCAGTCGGTTTTGTCCACGGGCGCATTGGCACCGTGCATAGCCGTGGTGGCACACACGCCCAACTCAATGAGCGCTTGTGCACACTTCTCCCCCTCGACCAGCACAATTCGCTCGGCGTACGAAATGCCGGGTTGATTGAACAGAGGTCTGGGATCGGGTGGAGCCATCTTGCGGCGCTTCACATCCCAAGGTCGAAACTCTTTCTTGCCCGGTTCGGGGTCGTAACGGTAGACCACCGCAATCAACTTGCCTGAGGCATCTTGGTAGTCCCACTTGGCAGTGGCAGGTCCCAGCTCATCGACAGCGGGGGGCTTGGTCTTGTCTTTTGTCGAAGTGCGCTGCGGCAGTGAGTCGACGCGCCCGAGCAAGTCCTTGGCACGCTTGAGGACGTCGGGGAAATGTGTCTGGATGTTGAGTTGGTAGTGACGTGCAATCAAATCAAAGATGTCACCACCCTCACCTGTTGCACGGTCAGTCCACAGCCCAGCCTTGGGGCCAGAGAGCAACAACTCCAAACTGTCACCCGGTCCGCCCATCACATCGCCCACCAGATACTTGGTGTTGCGTCGTTTGCCTGCTGGCCATATTTCAGCGATGAGGGTTGTTAGGCGCTCAAGCAGAGCTTGTCGAATGTCATCTTTTTCGCGCGTGCTGTCTGTCTTAGATGCGTTGGTTTGGCGAAATGCTTCTTGCGCAGGATCGTTGAAGTCAAGCATGTGCAGCCTCGCTTCCCTGAACTTGTCGTGAGGCCTGCGACGCAAGTTGTTCTTGAGCCTCTTTTGCTTGCGCTGCCAACAACTCACCGAGTTGCGCATGCCAGACACGCAATTCGGCCAAGCGATAGCGCACCAACTTGTTGATGTAGTAATGCGGGATCTGGAGCTTTTTCCGCTTGTAGGGATTTCTGAAAAAGTAGAACGGGAGGTTGAACGCAACAGCAGCTTGCTCGGACGAGAGCATGGTCTCGAAAGTGTTTTTGTTGCCCTGTGGATTTCGGTTTGTTTGATTTGTCATGGCAAGAGTTCTCCCTGCTGACCATTCACGTGGTCAGCATCAGGTTTGAAAAATTGAAAAGTACGCAGCAGCTAGTGCTGCGTTTGGATGGCATATCTAGCCGTAGGACTCTTTGCCAAGCATTCGCAAAGGCGGATACTTGCCTGCCTCATGCGCTTCGACCATCGCCTCAACGTAGGTGGTAACCACCGCATTGATTAAGAGCAACGCTTCCTCTTGCGAGTACGTACTCAACGCGCGGTCCATGCCTAGTTCGTTCGCTGCTTCGCCCAAAGGCTTGAGACAACGATGCATGGCTGCCATCTCAGCTTCGGAAGGATCAATCACTTCGCCCTCCTTTACCGTGATGCGAGCATCTCCACGGTTGAGCAAACGCACGCCTGCTTCGTAGAGTTTGTGAAAACACCTCTGGCAGCGCTGCGAACAAAACACCCAGTCGACGGGATAACGACGTGCCCTCCCAACTTGATAACGAGTGTCCGCATGACCAAAGCCTCTGGCCTCTCTTGCACAAACCCAACATTTCATGACCGCGCGTTTGCTCCCCATGCTTCAGCGCTTTACTCACTGCGCCCATGAGGGACGTCCTTGCGTGCTGGGCACACGCGTTTGCGTTGAGTAACCCGTAGGTGGGTAGTTCGATGGCGGCAAGTTAGCTGGTGGCACGTGCGACACAGGGACAGCCGCAGCGGGAGCACCACCATTTGAACCACCTTGCCCCGCGGCTTGCGCCTTGGCCAAGATCAGATCGGCATAGTCTTTGTGATCGGGCTCAATGACCATACGAATGATGTTTCGCAACTCACCTTTACCGTCTTTTTCGACCCCGATGCGTGCGGGAAACTCCACACCGTCTAAATCTGCAAAGCTGCGGATTTGGCGAGCATGCGCTGCCTCTGGTGAGTTGTCATCTGGGTGAATGTTGCGTGAGCTGTTGAGCACCGCCTTGATAAAGCTGCGCCCCATTTGCCCCCAAGTAGGTCCCTTGTTGGAGTGCAAGCCCACATTGCTCCAGATCTTGCGTTTGGCGAATTGACCGTGCAGCACGACAAATTCGCAGGACAGGAAAACCGCACCTGTTTCATGTGAAGCAGTTGCATAGCCTGCCGTCCATCCGCGATCGGGTTCGTCATACCCACCGGGCTTGATGGTCATGCGCACCACGGCTTGGGTTCCTTTGGGGATCAGGTCAAAGCCACTTTGTTGGGCTTCGGCATCGTTGAAATCGTTCCAGCTGCTGGGAGCGTTTGAGGCGTGTTGTTCTTGGTACATGTGTAAATCCAATGAATGTGTGAATGAGGGGCAGATTCAGAGCTGGACTTCGCCGACCCAACGAATCTTGAATTGAGGCTCGGTGACAAGCTCTTGGCGCGCGGGCTGAAAAGCAGCGCGCAGCAATGGGTGCCACTTGGCGTAGTCCTGTTCAGACACTGACAAGTGAACTTCCATGAAGTCCTGCACGCGGTCCCCGGCTGCGACCATGCGGTCGACAATTTGTGTGAGGTGCTCTTGATCCCATACGACCTCTTTGGCTTGTGAGACATCGATCTGCAAGTCACCGTCGTCAATCCGAAAGCTCGCCGACTCTTCTTCGCCGAAGCTATTGGCTTGTCGGATTTGCTCGTCGTAGCGTTGTTCAAGCCCACGGTTGATACGTCCACGCATCTGGATGGTCCAGTCATGGAGTTCTTGCACCGCATGGCTGAACTGAGCCAATTGGTCTTTGGGGAGTCGGCTGATTTGATTGGCTGAAAGATCAGGCAAAGCCGCCTGGTGGAGTTGGAGGTGGTTCATCTCTGGCTCCTTAGCTTGCGACACGTTGCGAAGTCGAGATGTGCTGAACGAAGTTCTCGTACGCCTCAATGGCATTGACTGTGTACGTCACGCGTTTGCCAAGCTTGAGGTAGTGAGGACCACGACCTTCGGTTCTCCAGCGCTGCAGGGTCTTGGGACTCATGCCCCAACGGGAGGCCAAGTCGGCTTCCGTGAAAACCATGCGCTCGGCTGGAAGAGATTCATGAGCTGGGGAACCCAGAGGGGAAGTGCGCCCAGTTCGGGCTGGTGTTGTAGACCGCATATTTACTCCTTTGATTCAGTAGAGGGACAACGGCTCTATTTCAGGAAATCAATGGAGAACTGATAAGGAACTGATTGGTGAACTTGTGCGAAAACTCCAGTTCGCCAATCGAAAAATGGCTCCATGTCGGTGGCCACATGAACATTCACCCCGAATACATAAAATCCATAAGAGAAATTATTTTTGACAAAATGCCATTTAATAGCTCATAATGGTTTCCGTTATGCCATCCAAAGCACCTTCACTCTACCCTCCCCAGTCGCGCCTGTTGCGCGATCTGGGTCTTCGGCTGCGCGAAGCGCGTTTGCGCCGTCGACTCTCGGTTTCACAAGTAGCCGAACGAACAGAGGTGTCACGCCCCACGCTAAACAAGGTTGAGAAAGGTGACCCAGCGGTAACCTTGGGCACCTACCTGCGTGTTTTGACCGTGCTTGGCCTAGAAAAAGACCTCACACTCCTCGCAGCCGAAGACCCAGTGGGTCGTCGACTTCAAGATGCTGGATTGGCGGTTCCGCGACGGGCCCCCAAACGCAAGGTTATTACCGCCACTCCCGTCACTGCAACGGAAAATGGCAAGGAAGGGGACTCGAAATGAGCACTGCACCAAAAACAGAGTCACTAGACCAGTTGCCCGAGGGCTTAGAAGTTTGGCTGGATGACCCCGCGTTTGGGCCGCTGGTCCATCTGGGGCGTCTTCATCGAGTGGGCCGCGAGTCAGTACGGTTTGAATACTCACCCTTGTGGCTAAAAAACCCAGCAGCGTTCGCACTCGACCCTGAGTTGTCCTTAGCAGGTGGCAACTTTCACCCCAAAGACTCCAACTTCGGCATATTTTTGGACAGTTGTCCAGACCGCTGGGGCCAGACGCTGATGAAGCGTCGCGAGGTAGTGGAAGCCAAACAACAAGGGCGTGCACGTCGAGAATTACGCGCATGGGATTTCTTTCTTGGTGTTCAAGACGCGACGCGTATGGGGGCGCTACGGTTTTCGGCTCTGCAAAGCGATAGACAACTCAGCAAGGGCCTGCCTCCTTCATTCGTTGACGGTAGCTGTCTAGCCAACGAGGCGTTGTCGGCACCCGCGTTGACGCACATTGGAGAACTCCAAGCCGTAGCCTTGGAACTCACTCGAAAAAAAGCAGAAGATCTGGACCTCTTGCAACAGTGGCTGCGGGTACTGGTCGCGCCTGGCGCATCTCTGGGCGGTGCCAGACCCAAAGCTAACTTGCAAGACAAGCAAGGCCATCTGTGGATAGCCAAGTTTCCTGGGGCTGATGATGATCACGATTGGGCTTTGCGTGAAATGCTCTTGCATGAACTCGCTGGAGATTTCAAGCTGAACCTAGCTCCAGCCCGTTTAGAAAAAGTTGGTTCTGGTTACCACACCTTCATCACGCGTCGTTTTGATCGAGAAGACGGACGCCGACGATTCTTCACATCCGCGATGGCTGCTTTAGGTCGCAGCGACAGCGAAGAATCTTCTTACCTCGACCTAGCCGAATTCATTGCCAACAAAAGCGGCGTTGAGGACAAGCTGGCCGAAGACCTGCGTGAGTTGTTCCGTCGTGTGTTGTTTAACGTAAGCGTGGCCAATCGTGATGATCATCTACGCAACCATGGCTTCATTCGAGAACCCAACGGGTGGCGGCTGGCACCTGCCTATGACATGAACCCATCTACGAAAAAAGACAGCCACATATTGGCGATAGATGACGCCAGCACAGAACCGGATCTAGAGACGGTCCTCAGCACAGCAGAGCTTTATCGTCTAACGCCTGCCCAAGCACACGCAGACCTCGAGCGCTTGCAAAAGGTGTTGAGCACATGGCGACAAAAAGCCAAGCGACTTGGCCTGTCTGCGGAAGATCAGGCTGAACTAGAAACGTGTTTTCAACTTTGATGTCCAGATAAAAACGGCCTATGACGCTTGATAGACTGGCGTTATGACTTTGCCTGTCGCGGAATTCATCAATCGCCTCAAGAACATCTCCGTTTATGCTGGAGAGCCTTTTGGCCGCGTGCACATGATTTTTGAAGAAGAATCCGCCTACGGCCTCAAAGTTGCCGAAATTATGAGCGGCTACTTGGCCTTGTCGGACTCTTTCAAGGCTTTCTATTTGGAAACGATAGAAAGGCTGAATACTGAATGTCGGCCAAAGGTGAAGACTCCCTTATCGGAGCAGTACCCCCTCTTCGTCGCCAGACTCAACAACAATGTTCAGTCTCTGGTGGGGGCCGAACGTTTAGCACTACATGGATATCCTCTTCAGGCATACACAATCCACCGCAACACATTCGACAATGTGGTCCTGACGGCTGCCGCATTGCAGAAGCTCACCAACTTCTATGCCATTGAGGGCATCGACCCCGGCAAGCCATTGGATCTAAAGGCACTCAAGCAGCAGCGTAAAAAAAACGAATGGGAAGTACACGATGTGATGCTCGGCAAGGCCAGTGGGTTGTCAGCAGACACCATCGAGGAAATGCAGAAGGTGGGTGACAACTTCGATTTAGAGGTCCACGGCTCCCGTCTTTCTTTGGCTGGTACGACAGGCTGGCTGAGAGGGTCTGAACCCTTGTCAATCGTTCCAAAATTCCGAGAAATTGACTTCGCCCTCCACATGAACCGCTATGTGGAAGTGGCCTGGATGGTCCATCGGTTGCTGCCGGCTATTCAACCGCCCGAAGCGCCCCTGGTAGGTGAATGGCCAGAAAAGTGGGCCATTCTTGATGACTCATTTGAAGTTTTATTGACTTCAATTACAGAAGAGTGTGCAAAAAAATTCGGAGTAGCTGTCGTCGAATTTGTGAAGAGCAAATTCCCTTTTAATGCTGGAAGCGTTTTTCCGTTGTAGTTGCATCCTCTCCGACCGTAGGACTTTTGCACCCTATTGAACAGCCGTTTTTACATTGAAAGGCGCTGCTTCCTAATCGGTTACTTCACAGATACCGAATTTCCCTATTCAATAGTCTAAAAATTCGCATTGCCCACCGGTAGACACCTCGTTGTGAAACTTTTCAGTCAGCACTTACAAATTTTCAAGTCAAGAAAAACTAGAGATTGCGAATCTACTTCGTCTAAACGGTGTAATCTGAAATCATCTTTTTGGTTTTACTACTTTGACTCAAACCTGCTTGAGCTTGATCACTAGTTTGGAATACATCACTAATGATCTTGGCCAGCGCATCTGCTGAACTATTTTCTATAGCAGCTGCACCGTTTGCCATTACCTTCTTCAAAGCTAGCATGGGAATTTTCGACCGAACATCTTGGGGAAGATCAGCAAGCAATCCGCCTTGATCAGTTGAACTACCAAGCAATCCTTCAAGTGTTAATGGACCTTTAAGCTCGCCAGATTTTCTTGCAGCTTCTACAGCAAATGCAATGCCGTTTCGCAGCAAGTTGTATGGCTCATCACTAGGAAATGAGGCAATGACTTTCTTGTCATCCTCTGTTAGTTGATCGGAGTAGTCGCTTGCTGAATACGCCCCAATTTCTTTTGATACGCTTGCTGCATCAGATAGTGCTTGCCCAGCCGCTGAGATGCTCACGGTGTCTGTTGCCACATTTTTTTGATTGCTTGGATCAATCAAATTGCTGCTTGCTGTATTTTTGACCGCATGTGTACTGATTGATGCGTATTGATTTTGAACTGCGCTATTGATGTTTGATATGGACATAAACTACTCCGCATCGGCTTTTATCAAACCGTGTAATCACGCATCATTGCTTTAGCTTTGGTGCTGGATATGCCTTGTGAATCACACCCGAGGTTCAACAAAAAATTGTCATTAGCAAGTTTTGTTACCTCGTCTGCCGTACCATTTTTATACTCAGAAAACTTTGCCATCATGCGGTTTTTGAGTGGAGCGAAATCAGCCTGTGACTGCTTGTCCTGTGCCATCACATCAAACACACTAGCTAGTGTTCCATCATCGTTTTTGTAGTACTCGCTGGTCATCTTGCCCTTAATGTGACCACTTTCACGTAGCTCGCTAATCGTTGCAGCCATGCTCGTAACGTAAGGGTTGCTGGGGTTGGGGTAGCCAATCAATGCCTTGTCATCTGCCGTTAAAGCTCGTCCAGCATCAAAGGGCTGGAGCATTGTTGTAAAACCAGTGGCTGCATTAGCCATTGCTTGTCCAGCCGCCGAGATAGTCACCGTATCGCTTCCAGCTGTAGTGCTTGTTAATTTAGTTGGTGCAATAGCCCCTTCTGCATCTGTTGCTTTACTTGATGTCGGAGTACTAATTTGCGGATACTGGTTTTGAACTGCACTGTTTAAGCTACTGATTGACATTCGACAATTCCATATTGATGAGATTGCCAAAGTATTTGCAAGAAGAATGCCTACCCTTGCTAATACTGATTAGTAGCACTAGTTTTCTAATAAGTGGGCATATTGCTGCCACCGCTGAGATAAGGCGTGGACAGGATTTGCCGAATTGCCTGCTGCCTAGCTAACCTTAGCTATGGCAATGCTCATAAAGTTAGCTAGTCAGGCAACTCGATATCCGCCACAGTGGTCGTGATCAAGTGGGTAAGTTCGGCACGTCCAGTGACTTCAAGTTTTTCAAAAATACTTTTCGTATGTGCCCGAACAGTCCAGATACTACGGAACAAGTGTTCAGCCATTGACTGGTCCGTCATGCCACGCATCATCAACAAACACATCTTGGCTTCAGTCGCCGTCAAGTTAAAGCGTTTGAGAATCCAGTCTTGATCAATGACGACTCGTGATCGCTCATTGAGCTGAATCATGATCAACCCATGGTGCTCATCAGATTCAATTTCACTCTTCACAACAGAAAATCTGTAGGCTTTCCAGTGCTCGTTGCCATCACCTACTCTGGCGAATTGCACGACTGAATCCAACATCAGTAGTTGCTCGCTAAGCGACAACGATTGCATCAGCTTCAATGCCGCCTTGTTGCGATGTATGTTTTTAAATTGTTTATTCAACACAAAGCAAGGGTTGGGATGGTGCTCCCAAAGGTCATGCCAACCTGATGTTTGCTCTCGCATCAGCGTCATAGCCTTTGAGTTGATCATGGCATTGGTGAAATGCGGTTTAAGTAGATTCAGCAATGTCACTTCACGCTGACCAAACGGCGTTCTGTCCTCGCTTCGCCAAATCCTCAAATCACCGACATTCAAATCACCATCGTAGGCATACAAGTTGATTCCCCACTTCAGTCCATCTGCATGCAGGAAGTCGTTAAAGAATTCTGTTTTCTCCAACTCATCTTGTGCCAGAACCTCGCTTACCAAAGTGGCTTCTCTACGGAGTTGCAATTGAGGTGTGATGGGGTCATGATATTGGTAGTACGCCCCGTACTTGTCTAAGTTTTCTTTAGACATGTTGAGGTAAACAACATCTTCAAATCTTTGCAGTGGCTCATTCCAGACAAATGATGCAAACATGTCTGCAGACGTCAATTCCAATAGGTCATCTGCTATGGACTGGCGAATTTGCTTGCCATTTGTGCTTCTGTTGAGCTTGTCAATAATGCTCAACATCTGCCGCATGTCTTGATCGTTCAAGCGATAACCTGTATCAATCATGTCGCTGTAGCCTACAAATAATTGTTATAAATTCTATATACCGTCACAGCCAAAGCCCCTAGCTAAGGTTAGCTATAACGACTCACTTTTGCGACAGAACTTATCAAAATCAAAAATGGCTATAGACTCCGCAGATGGTCAAAAGTCCACCATTTCTCCGGTTTCTTCACCTTACTCAAGCCATAGCAGGCGAAGGTACTGCGTCCACCCTTGACTTCACTGCACTGCGATTACTAGAAACTCTGGCTATCGCCCATGCTCATGGCGAGTCCATGACTGTTACCGAAGCCATGAATCTAGGCTCCATAGCCTCGCCTGCGACCCTGCACCGCAAACTGGATGCACTACGTGAAGCTGGTTTCATTGAATTTGTATTCGAGGGGAAAAACCGCCGCACCAAATACCTTGTACCAACATCTAATGCAGACAAATATTTCGACAAATTGGGTGACGCACTTGTAATTGCAATCACACCTTTCTCACAAGCCAAGGTTGAAAAATGACATCTGATTTGAATTTGTTCATTAATCCGGAACCAATACCAACAAGTAGTCAGGAATTGGTTCAAGAGGCTTCGTTGTGCCTTGATAGGTTTACCGCTGCGTTCAATATTTGTGACACAGAGCGCATGGATACCGAACTCCATTTCCCTCACTGCATGTACTCGGGATCAGAATTGATGATTTGGAATTCGGCAGGGCAACATCCATCAGATTTTTTTGAAAAACTTAAAACTGCAGGCTGGTCAAGTACTCGTTATATATACAAGCATCCAGTGCTTGTATCAAAAGATAAAGTGCATTTTGTTATCGAATACGTTCGCTGCGACATTCACGACCGAGTCATTTCAAATCACACTAACTTGTGGTTTGTGACAAAGATTAATGGCAAATGGGGCATTTCACTACGTTCATATTGATGTGCCCTCAACAGAACAATTGATTTTGTAGATCTACTATTTTTAGTAAATAACTTTTTAGGCTGAACCAAATGCACGAACAAAACATGCTCTTCAAACTTAACAAAAAACTTGCTTTGGTGACTGGTGCTGGCAGAGGCAATGGCGCATCTATTGCAAAAGGCTTGGCAACAGCTGGTGCTCAAGTTGTTGTAATTGATGTTGATGGTGACAGTGCTAAACAGACCGCCGAACTTATACGTGCTGCCGATGGAACGGCTTGGTCTTACAAACTTGATATTACAGATGCACAGGCTTGTAGTGATCTATCCAAACAAATTGCTAGTGAAGTCGGATTGATTGATGTGTTAGTGAACAACGCAGGTGTTTTATTACGCAGCCCAATTGACGGGCCCGATGCAGCACAGCAATGGCACACAACACTAAATGTGAACGTCAATGGCCCGTTCAATATGACGCAAGCATTTTTACCTGCACTCAAATCACAACGCGGGACGATAGTGAATGTTGCATCCATTCAATCTTTTGTAGCGGCACCTACGTCTGCTTCATATGCAACATCAAAGGGAGCAGTTGTACAGTTCACACGTACGCTTGCAGCCGAGCTAGGGCCTTTCGGTATTCGTGTCAACGCCATCGCACCTGGAATTATTGAAACAGCTATGTCCGCTGATTTACGTGCCGACCCAGCCAAGCTCGCCTCATTTTTGCGACATATTCCGCTAGGTCGTGCAGCCAACCCTGATGAATTAATTGGTCCAGTTGTGTTTTTAGCTTCCGATTCTGCAAGTTACGTCACAGGTGCCATTCTTACTGTCGACGGTGGATACCTTGTCGTTTGAAAAGACAACGCTATATTTAATTTTTTGAGAAACTGCTCGACATTTATATGCTCAGACAATCTTCCGCTTATTAAATCACTTGATCATGCAGTGCTTGAAAGTTCTTGTAGATATTCAGCACCACTGTTGAGTAATCAGCGCCTTTGCCAAATCGTCGCTCGTTCTCAATGATTAGCTCTTGATTGGCGATCATGTTGACGGGCTTATTGGTCGGTTCGCCAATCGTTCCATCAGCCTTGAATCTCGATAAATCAATCGGAATAAAGTCCAGTAATTTATTCTCAGGTAATGCCCCTGCTGCCACAAGCTCTTGACCTAGCTTATTCATATCGCTGTAGGTGATGTTCGTTAGGTCGTACTTGGCCATGATGCTTTTGGCATCAGTCTGCAAATTCACTTGCTCATGGCTGGTGGATGTTGCGACAGTACTCACCGCATTCGGCGTTTTAGTTTTATCTGTCGTTGGACTAGCTTGTCCAGCTCCAAGCTGAGCTAAAGCATATGGGTTCTGACGTTGGCTAACTACGCTACTGATTGACATGGCGGCAACCCCTGCTTAATTGTTATCAATCAAGCAAAAATGATGCCTTTGAAGAAATACTCTTATTAAGTATTAACTTATCTCAAAAGCGGCAATTGTTTGCCGTGAATTTACCCAACTTATCGACCAAATATTTGCCGCCGAACATTTATCAACTAGCCATCATTAGTCAATGTCTACCAAGAGCAATGCGCAAATCTATCTGCGCTTTCTCAATCTCACACAAGCAGTTGCTGGTGCGGGTAGTGACGCAGATGTGAATTTGCTTGCTCTGCGTCTGCTGGAAACCATCGCCCTTGCCCACACAAAAGGTAAGCCGCTCACAGTTACTAATGCAATGGAGCTGAGCGCGATTGCATCACCCGCTACCCTGCACCGCAAACTAGATGCATTGCGGGGAGCAGGCTTGATTGCACAAGTGTTTGAAGGAACAAACCGCCGTACCAAATATCTTGTCCCAACATCAAGTGCAGACAAATACTTTGATCAGCTAGGCAAGGCCATGGTGACTGCGCAACAAGGCACTTGAACGCACCTTAGGCTTACTCACTTACCCTTATGCTCAATTTAATAAAATTAACGCATGGCGATTTAAGGAGTTCACATGTCGAACGCTTATGTAGTGGGTCAAATCACTGTCAAGGATGAAACCTTGTGGGCAGAGTACCGTAGCAAAGTGCCGGCCACGCTCGCGCCTTGGAACGCCGAGCTAGTGTTTCGCGGTCAGCAAGCGAGGGCGTTGTCGGGCGAATGTCCGCATGCCGATATCGTGGTGATTCGTTTTGCATCATTGGCCGATGCCGATGGGTGGTACAAGTCGGAAGCGTATCAGGCATTGATTCCGTTGCGCCAAGAAGCCGCCATGATGATCTTGACCACTTACGAAGCTTAAGACTGGCGTTCCCAACTTTGCGCCAACACGGACCATCAAGATGGCTGTTGAAGCTTAAAGACTAAACATATGCAATTGCCATTTGCGATATCTACCGAGCTTTGGACATCAATGGCACTGTTCGCGTTTGTTACATCTGTAACACCCGGCCCTAACAACATGATGTTGCTTGCATCAGGTGTAAACCACGGTATACGACTAACGTTGCCTCACATGCTTGGTATTTCATGCGGGCATTTCGTGATGCTCCTAGCTGTGGGGTTAGGTCTTGGTGAACTTTTCACACAGATTCCAGTCGTTTATACCGTGATGAAAATCATCGGCTTCGCGTACATGATTTATCTTGCGTGGGGTATAGCTAAAAGCGGACCTCCAGAATCTCAAGACACAGCGGTGATTGGCGCAAAACCCCTTAGTTTTTTGGGAGCTGCTGCATTTCAATGGGTCAATCCCAAAGCATGGGTAATGGCACTTGGGTACTTCAGCAACTATCTACCTAAGGATGCTGACATTTTGCTAATTGCAACCACATCTGTACTTTTTAGCTTGATTAACTTTCCCAGCATTAGTGTTTGGGCGTTGATGGGTGCTCGTATGCGCCATTACTTCGAGGTGGCCTTGTATCGTCACATCTTCAACTGGTCAATGGCTTTACTATTAGTTGCCTCAATGACTGTGAGTTTGTTAAACGCATAGGCTCACTATGCCTCAAACCGAATCACTTAGCCAGCCTAGTCCAAGGTGTGATTCGTGTGTGCATGTAATGCCGTCCGCAACTTCACCTACGGGTCTGCGCTGTGGGCACAAGTACTTTCTAGCTTCGCCATTAATGCGAAAACTCACACGCATGGACAGCTATCCCGTTGTCAAAGCTGAGAACGCATGTGAGACTTGGGGCAATAGTCATTCGCAGAAACAGTGAAAAACCGTCAACGTACTATCAAGCACTAAAGCTACGCAGGGTACGAAACTGGTCTTAACGAATACAAGCCTAGTCGACGATTTCGAACAACAAGTGTTTCGTAGACATGCATGGGGCCTTCATACGTTGGGTCACCTCTATTAACCGCCTTGATTTTGAACACATCAATCAGCTTGTCGCTAGACAGATGCGCCTTACTCATGATCGTCACGGCTGACTGAGGCTGTCCTCGATACCGCCAAAGCACTTCAAAAACTGCTGCCTGTGCAGCAGTCAATCGAATGGGATCGTTTGACCAGTCCGGAATATGAACCCACTCAAAGGTTTCAGAGAATGGCCCATGCACTGCTACAGATCCGGGCTCAGCCAACGCTTCAATCACATCCCCCTCCTCTCCAACAAATCGAAGTCCATTGCCATGGATAGCAAAGCGATCTTCAAGATGCCACCAAGTCGCCGTGCCTGAGAGCGGATCCGTTGACGTTCGTCCTAATGGCTTTGGCGTGATCACCCAACTGCCTGGTCGAGGCGTTTTTCCGTGAAACAGATTCAAGGCATTTGTTACAACAAGCTCAATACGCTCTGCCAGGATCACAGCCCGTTTTTTGTGTACCCCAATTTGCCAAACACCTTCATAGAGCTTGTGGACCGCGATGTGTGCCGAAATGTTTAAAGCTGCACGCAGTTTTCTGATCATCCATTCGATATCTAGCGACCAGTTTCTTTGCTCTGACAAATCAATCTTGTAAGGACCGCAGTCAGGGCACTGCACATGCATCTCACCATCAATACGAAAAACCGGTCCACGGTGCAAACCACAAAACGAACAACTGGCATAGCGTGCGTCCATCGGGCCTGGCACGATGGCTTTGAGTTCGCTCAGAACTTTCAAACCAGCCACCTGCACCTTGGGGATTGATCTCTCGTACGAATACCCACCCCGTGTCATGAGCAACGAAGCCAATGCCAGAGCTTTTTTGTTGGCAGGCATGACTTCACCTCATCATTCAAAAAGACCCATGGGACGTCCACTGGACGTTGTCTCACTGACTTGGTAATCCAATGCCTGCTTAGGCTCGAGAATCTCCAAATGCACCAGGTAGCCTTCGAGTTGGGTGCGTAACTTCTCATCGAACTTGTGCAGGTTCAAGCGTCCTTTACTGGTTACCTCAACACTCACCAGTGGACTTCTAGATCTACCCTGCGCAGGTGCCATGTATAGGTTGAGCGTCGCCGCATGAATTTCCCAGCCACGATTCAAAGGGTTTTCATTTTGGAAGTACGCACCAATCAAATCTGTCACGCACTGACGATCCGTTGAACCGCTGGCCGTGCACTCGAGCTTCAAGCGCTCGCACGGACTCAGCAAGTGCAAGCTCTTCACCTGAAGACCGACAAAACCATCGTCGAGCGCCTGCGGAATTTGCAACCCCAATCTGAGTTTGGACAGATCAAGCACAGGACGCTGTATGCGTTGAGCTTCTGCACTCACACCCAACATATGGGTAGCAAAGGCCTCACACAACATCGCGTGGTATTTGGCTCCGCCCCTGATGATTGTTCTTGCGACACCTGTGACCTGCGAATACTCCAACACCATGTGGATGTTGGGACTGCCGACACGGCGCTGCAACTGTGACCCTTCAAATTCAAGCCGAGCCGTTGCAAGGTCCTTGGCGTGGATCGTGATGAGTTGCGTCCCTTGAGATCGGTCTAACACGTTCACCACACACACTTCACCACACCCTAGCTCACGCTGGTAAAAGAGCTTGATGGTTTCACAAAAGTTAGCAATCGAGATCTCATCACGCTTGACCTCTCGGCGCAGCCCCAGGTCGTGCTGC
>JACCDI011550518.1_pt1 | contig 16921 bp, 16 predicted proteins | sample 7442791 | NCBI WGS metagenome assembly JACCDI01 (sample SAMN15323434, study PRJNA562643) | freshwater metagenome | isolation source: river surface water | place: USA:Blue River Watershed | collected 2017-08-15 | reverse complement strand
GATTGATATCTTGACCGCTGATCGTAATTTTCTAATGGAGGACATCGTCGAAGGTAAGTCGGGCGGCACAACCATTCTGTGCAAAGGCGCACCTGGCTTAGGTAAGACGCTGACAGCAGAGGTTTATGCCGAGGTCGTCCAGAAACCACTATACCGCGTACATTCTGGTCAACTCGGCGTGATGGCAAGCTCAGTGGAAGCAAACCTGTCGAAAATACTGCGGCGTGCGGCGCGCTGGGACTCGGTGCTGTTGCTCGACGAGGCTGACGTCTACATACGCCGCCGCGACAACGATCTGCAGCATAACGCTATCGTGGCTGAGTTCTTGCGTACCCTTGAGTATTTCAATGGCTTGCTATTCATGACCACTAACCGCGTAGCCGACATTGATGATGCCGTCTTGTCGCGCTGCATCGCCATCATCCAGTTTGAGATACCAACTCAAGAGCAGGCAAAACAACTATGGAAATCACTAGCGCAACAGTTCAATACCGAACTACCCGACGGCCTAGTTGAGCGCTTAGCAATAACCTACGCTGATGCCAGCGGCCGCGATATCAAAGAGTTACTCAAGTTGACGATCAAGTTTTGCAAGGGCAGGAATTTGTCGCTCAGTGAGGCAGTCTTTGCTCAGTGCGCGGCTTTCCGCAGCATCGGTAAACCCGTCTAAGATGATACCGTTTGACACGTCCTTCCTGGGTGATTCGCTACTAGGCCGGCTCAGTTTTCGATCCGGCACCGTACCCGACAAGCAAGCCTTGCCCGCTGGTCGTCACGACCTGGGTATTGCTAGCGAGCGCGACGCTGTATTGATAGTACCGGACGGCCTGCAGCCTGGTGTTCCAGTCCCTCTTCTAGTAATGTTTCATGGCGCAGGTGGTAGCGCCGACAAGGTGCTTCCATTCTTAATCGACCATGCCCGTCAGCATGGCTTTTTACTTCTGCTGCCACAGTCTCAGTTTCCAACTTGGGACTTGGTTGTGGGCGGTAACGGCCCAGACCTAGAGCGGCTTGATAAAGCATTATACGAAGTAGCGTCTCGTTTTTATATTGACCCATCCCACTTGGGGTTTGCTGGGTTTTCAGACGGAGGCAGCTATGCACTCTCACTAGGTGTTACTAATGGCGACGTCGTTAGCCATGTGATCGCATTTTCCGCAGGTTTCATGTCAGTCCTTCAGCAAAATGGTACGCCCAGCATCTTTATCGCCCACGGTTTGGAAGACGAGCAGCTACCAATCGAAACTAGTGCACGTCCTCACGTAGCCAAACTTAAGTCTGCAGGTTATGACGTAAGCTGCTTGGAGTTCAGGGGTCCGCACCATATCGAGCCGCCAGTGGTTGCGTTAGCAATTGATTTCTTTCTGAAACCGACGGTGTAGCTGCAATAAGTCACCCTTAAAACGCAGAAATTCGCACGAGACCGACAAACAGCGTTCAGAAGAGTGGAGATATTGCCATAAGTCTTGTGTGCTGTTGAAGGTGTAGAGACTAGACGGCGTCTACCTAAGTAAGGATGTAGATCTTTATACGGTAAAAACATCATCTAGGTAGTAATCAAAATTACACAAACCGGAAGGTCCCAGTTTTAAGTCCTGGTAGACCTCTAAAAGGCAAATCCTTATTAGCAATGGTGGGATTTTTTGCAAACCTTCTTTTAGACCAGGTCAATTAAATAATGGCAAGTTTCTTAAACAAAAGCCCAGCGATGACTAAAGCACGCTCTCTCTTATAAGGGGGTGATGAAGACAGCGCAAGCCACCACCCTGCCAAGTAAAGGCATCAATTGGGGTTGTGATGACTTCGATGCCTTCCGCGATTAATTGATTAGCAAGCTGGGGCATGTCGTCACCAATCATGATGGTGTTCATATCAATGATCATGACGTTGCAACCCATCTTTTGCTCTACGTCTTCTGCGGAAACTTCAATCAGCTTCCAGTCTTTTAAAAATTCTGGAATCCCATGAGTAAAACCTTCTTTGCAGATAATGGCAAGCCCGGGTCTTGGTAGAGAAAGAACGCAATCTAAGTGTAAAAAACGATCGCTCAGAGCAATCTCATGAACGCGATACTCATCGCCAAGATAGTCCCGTAACCATTGGATTCCAGCAGAGCTTGAAGCGTTTCCAGTATTGCCGACAAAGATATCTTGGCCAACAAGCAAAATATCTCCGCCTTCTAAATAGGCGTCAGGCCCATATTTGCCAGACTGATTAGCTGGGTTTGGAAAAGGCTCTGGCATTGCAATGAGGGGAGGGCAGAGATTTTTAAAGCGCTGCGCTAGAGTACGCCGAATAGCAAAACGCTCTTTACGACGGTAAGGCTCATACATGGCCATTTCAATAGCTTGATTGCCAATCACCACGGTAATATCCCTAGCAAAGGTTTGTAATACGGTGTTGCTTAAATCCGAGAGATAGCTTTCTTCAGATGGTGTGTGTTTTTCAATTTGGTGAACGATAATACCCCGCTCTTGAAGTATCTTGATGATCGTATTGATCTGATGCTCATATCGCTCTTGCAGCTTGGGATCGGCCTCTTGTAAGCGTTTGCCAGCATTTTTAGTCATAAACTCTAGAGCGGCAGCAGGAAGATATTTCTTTGAAGCCTCAGGGATTGTAGAGGGGATTCGAAGATTCGCAGCGCCAATCAGCACTTCTTTTAGGGCGCCCCATTCATGGTGAACACATAGTGTTTGAGTGGTAGGTATATCTGACATATCAGTAGTTAATCTGTTGTTAGTAAGTAGTGCTTTATTTTTGGTGATGCTAACATTAAATTAATGCAATCAATAAAACTCACTTCTCATGTCTAGTTTGCTTCGAATTATTGTCCTCAATAGTATTGGGCCTTTATGGGCATTAATTCTTGCGCCTGGATTATTTGAAAAATATTTTTACTCAGCCTTTGCTGCTGATGGTGTCGACGTAAAGCAGTTATTGCATGGCGATGTCTTCACGGCTTTTAGCATTTACTGGGTATGTACGATGATTGCTCAAATCTGGTGGTTATGGCGAGCTGAGATCAATATGAATGCGCCACAACTTTTGCCTAAAGCTAAAGCAACTTGGTGGATATTGGCGAGCATTCTGATGCTTGCAGGCATTATTTTGATGGCTTTATACGTTTGGATTCCATATCCACAATTGCCAATTACAGGCCTGTTACTACTCGTTTTTTTAAACAGTATTGATTTTCTAATTTTGTTCTGGATGGCTACAGCTACTGGTACTCCAGGCATTTATCGCTCAGTTGTTCCTGGGGCCAAGTGTTTTGAATAAGAACCATTCAAACTTTCTTTTGATAACCCCAATTCCATGCTAGATAAGCTAGCCTATGCTGATGCTGCTCTCAAATTTATTGATGAGCATGGCTTTGATGCGATTAGCATGCGCTCATTGGGACAGTATATGGGGGTGCATGCTACCGCAGTGTATCGGCACTTACCAAGTAAAGATAAGTTGGTTGAGGCAGTTCTTGCCCGCATGTTTGAGCTTTCTGATGTTGTAGTTCCCAATATCGGAAAACCGCGAGATCAAATATTGGGCTTGATGCGATCTCTTCGCAAGGCATTTGCAAAGCATCCCAACCTCGCCTTACCAAACCTGATTTATCAAGAGGAGCAGGCTAGCGTCGTTTTTGTGCAGATCGCCCTTGAGTTGTTATCCAAAATGGGTCTTGAAGGCAGAAACCTCATGGTGGCATATCAGATGCTCGAGACCTTTTCAGTGGGGTCAAATGCTTATGACTGGGGTAATTACCCAGAAAGTCTGAAGGCTCGCCAGCGTGGTCGCAAGTTGGTGGGTCATCCTGAGGCAAGTGCAGTATCTAAAAGCCTAGCTACTATGCGCGATCTAAATGAGGATGCTTTTGAACTAGCAGCTAGCGCGTTACTTGATGCCTGTGAGCAATTGGCCAATCGTAAGAGAGCCCTCAAATCTACAAAATAGCCTTCCTCCTATTTTGTATACATCGTTGACATTTCTAATAATCTTGGTATATTTAATTCCTCTGTTTGAATATTCATGATGTTGAGGAGGGGAATAGGTAATGCACAATAAGTTAAATGATGGGCCCTCCATTCTCAATCAACCCCGCGTCATTCCTGGCCCAGGTCCTGCAGCGCATAGCGATACCAGACATGATTGGGGATACGAAAAAGCCCAAAATAATCCCGAGATTGCTGAAGTTTGGTGTTACACACCGCGCTACTCATATAAAGCTGGCGAGACGATTAATTTTCATATGCATAGCACGCGCGCTAATGCGGAGATTGAAATCTATCGCGATGGAGAGCATCCCAAATTAGTTTATGAGCGTAAAAATATTGCAGTTTCTGCGGTGCCTACGCCTAGTAATGCTCATATTCATGGCTGTGGTTGGCCTATTGCTTTGCAGGTTCCAGTTTCTGCCGAATGGGCATCAGGATTTTATGTAGTGATTGTTCGTGTGAGAGATGATGATGGCGGGGTGTTTGAGCGTGAGCATTTCTTTGTCGTTAATCCTACCAAGCCGGCGTTGAACAGTAGCATTGCCTTCATTGTTTCTACTGCCACCATGAATGCCTATAACGATTGGGGTGGTGGCAATAGCTATCATGGTGAGGGTAGTACGCCCCGAATCAAAAAGGCTAATGCCCGTACCTCATTGTTGCGTCCTTGGAGCAGAGGGCTAATTAAGTTACCTATTGGGGCGCCTCGAGCCGTTTCTACTTCAGACCTTCCTCCATTCGCACCGCCGCAGTTGCCAGCGCATCCATATGCTCGCCATCATGGTTTTGCTCGCGATTACGCTGATGCTAGCTGGGCCTTATATGGAAGGTTATTTATTGTTTGGGCAGAGGCTAATGGTTATACCCTCGATTACTACACGCAGCATGACCTACACAATGACCCTGAAATACTAAAAGCGTACAGGCTATCTATTGTTGTTGGCCATGATGAGTACAGTAGCTGGCCAATGCGCGAGGCAATAGAAAAGCAATTGGCTGCTGGTGGAAATCATGCTCGTTTTGCAGGAAACAACATTTGGCAGGTTCGTATTGAGGATGATGGCGCCACCTTTGTTAACCACAAAGATGAAACCAGTGATCCATTGTTTGGAACTGATCAAGAGCGATTTGTTAGTAATGCTTGGGACTTACCTGCAACGGGTTGGCCACTGACCAAAACTTTTGGTGTGACTGGGTCTGGGGCAATTCATGCGATGTATGGTGGGGCGGCGCCTAGGGCAAGTGGTGGATTTACAGTCTATCGACCTTGGCACTGGAGTCTAAAAGATACCGATTTGTACTATGGCGATATTTTGGGTGGACGACCAGACTGTATTGCCGCTTATGAAATTGATGGCTGTGATTACACAATTCGAGATGGCCTGCCTTATGCAACGGGCAAAGATGGTGCTCCTGAGAATTTAACGATTGTGGCAATGGCTCCAGCTATTCAGCATGAGGAAGATCACTTTAATGCCACGATGGCAAGCATGATGAATTCAGTCTCCACTCCTGCAATTAAGGGTGATGGAATCGATTTGCCGCACCTTCAGGAGCATGAGGGGGTTAAGCATCCTAAATTTGGGGCGGCAATGATAGCTACTTTTGATCGTGGTGCTGGCCCTGGCGATGGAACTATGTATGTTGCAGGCTCAACTGATTGGGTAGTAGGACTGCAACGTCGTAATTGGTTTGTTGAGAAAGTAACTAAAAATATTTTGGATAAGTTATCCGCAACTTTGTGAAGTGGATAACAGCCAATTGCAAAATCTTGATGTTGTGAGATGGGAGTGGTTCAAGCCTCATTAAGAGGGCCTATATAACCATTATCTCGAGTAATGAGCCCCTATCAAAAATAAATTATAAAAACTACTGACCAGTATTAACGGATCACGAGATGACAGAGCAAAAATTAAAGTTCACCCCAAAATCACCTGCAGAGCGTCAAGCATTTATTGAGCAGGCTGATGAAGAAGGTTGTAAGAAGGAGTTGGAAGAGCGTCATCTACGCCATAAGGTATTGCCTTACTATGACGCATATCCGTTTGAATCACCAATTGAGCATGAAGATATTGTGATTGAACGCACCATGATGCCAATGCGCGATAACAATTGTTTGAGAAGTTATATATATAGATCAAAGGCTATAGGGAGGTATCCAGTAATACTTGCTCGCGGCCCTTATGATATGAATGGGTCTATGGACAAGTGGCCATCTTTTTTCCGCCAGCTGGCCAAAAGGGGATATGTTTGTGTTGCTCAGGATGTGCGTGGCAGGTTCGGATCTGAGGGGGTATTTGAGCCCATGGTTAACGAGCATGAGGATACCTACGATGCAATTGAATGGGTAGCAAGTCAACCTTGGTCCAATGGCAGGGTTGGTATGACTGGTGTGTCTTATTTGGGGTTTACATCCCTTTGCGGGGCCATCACAAACGCACCTAGTCTTAAGGCCATCATGCCAGCCTGCATTAACTATGGACTTGAATTAACAACAGGTGCTCCTGCATTAAGCGGTATTGCAGGATGGCTTATATGGGCTGGTCAACCAACACAAGAGTTACAAAATGGAGCCCGAATTGATTGGCTGCATTTGCCTCTTGATCAAATCGATGATGAAGCTGGATTAGCACATCCTTGGTTTAAGCATATGATGCGTGAGCAATTTAATCAATTGCCCATCGTCAAATCAGCGGATTACATTACTAATCAGATTGCTAAAATTAACACGCCTACCTATATCGTGGCTGGATGGTACGACAATTTGACCGAAGGTATGTTGATAAATTATGAGCGGCAAGCAAAAACTGCTAAAGATGTGCGCTTAATTATTGGTCCATGGCACCATAATCTTGCCGATCTTCAGGAGCCGCTAATCGGAAAAGTTCCCACACCGGATGTCTATCTAAATCGCTGGTACTTGGAGATGGAGCGTTTCTTTAACTATCACCTTAAAGAAGGTGATGATGATAGAAAGACTTGGAGCCCGGACGGTAAAGTCTTGCTATACATCCTCGGTTCTAATGAGTGGCGATACGAACAAGAATGGCCTCTATCACGTGCTATACAAACCCCCATATACCTATCAAGTAGTGGCATTACAGGCAAAAGCGATGATAGTGGATTGCTAGTCTGGCAAGAACCTGGGCAGGAGCTGCCTGATCGGTATGACTATAACCCCTTAAATCCAGTGCGCTCGGTTGAGGGATTGAATATTTGGCATCTAAATCACTATCTTGGTGATCGGACTGAAATTGAAAAGCGCGATGATGTTTTAGTTTATTCAACACCACCGTTAGAGCGAGATATTGAGGTAACAGGCATTATTGAAGCCACTCTTTATGCTGCTTCATCTGCGCCAGACACTGACTTCATCATCAATTTAATTGATGTTTATCCTGATGGTCATACTCAATATCTAACACACGGCATTATGCGGGTCACTTATCGTGATGGATTTGATGCTAGAAAGTTAATAGAGCCAGGAAAGATATATGAATATAACTTCAAGCTAAAGCCTATTGGCGTGAAGTTCCAAAAAGGGCATCGCATCAGAATTGAGGTTACGTCAAGCGACATGGATCGATATGCGCGTAACCAAAACGTTTCGGATGCTCCTGGTACTTCGACAAATGTAGATGTGGCTGAGCAGACTATCTATCACGGAAAAGATTTTCCCTCAAAATTGATTTTGCCAATTATTAATTAATATATTTGACTGGTAATGGATCGTACTAATCAATTCACTGTGCATTGTAGGGGTCAAGAGCAGATTTAGGTAGATGTGCAACAAAGTGTAATGAAGTAATAATGTCAAATTTGGTTTGGCATATTCTAGGGGGCCATGAAAGTAATTCAAGTAGGAATCCTCTGACCCCAGGTTCTCATGGCAATACATTTCTCAGGGGTTACGAGAGTATGGAGTGAATTTAGGTGGGTGCGCCACAGAATATCGTGTTAGTTGACAAGATATTATTGGATTAGATGAGATTGAGTAGAATGGACGCCATGAAGATGATTACAGTTGATGCAGCCTACACCTTGGGAGTTGAAGATAAAGTAGGCAGTATTGAGGCTGGAAAATTTGCAGACTTTACAGTGCTTGATAATGATCCCTTGACTGTACCTGCAGCCAAAATTAAAGATGTTGCGGTGTATGCAACCCTGCTTGGTGGAAAAGTAACGACTGTTTCTGAAACGAAAAAACCAAGACCACTGGAGTGAATAAATTTAGATTGGTTCTAACTTTGCTGATTTTTCTATAACAATGAGCCTTGCTTGAGAATTTCTAAGTAAGGCTCATTTGAGATAGAAATTACCCCTTGGTAAGGGCTACTTAAGGTAAATGCAATCATGCAAATAGGAACAAGTACTGTAGCTGTGGCAATAATCAGCGCAGTGACAAGCGCCCGTGGTTTGGCTAGGTGAACCAATCCAACTGTGATTTGCACCAAAAGAGCCAAAAATAGAATGGCATACCATCGGATAGGGTGAACATCAAAAGATACAAATGCCAGCCTTGTTTCTCTAGCAGAGTTGACATTTTGGAAGGCATTAAAAAGCGCTCTTGATTCAGCCGTATTGTTTAGGCTGTCTACGGCGAAAAATACTTGAGAGCGCAAATCTTCAAAATACCTTTGCGTAGTTGGTGAGTGCGCTTGATGACTCGAAAGTGTCTCCCATTCCTCCTTAATAATGGAGCGCGCATATTGTTTTGATGTCTTATCAAGCTGACTATTTTTGATGCTGGGAATGCTCTTAGCTAAGCTAATAATGTTCATTATTGACTGACTTTCGCTACGAACTGCTTTAGTGGCAATCGAGTAGTTTTCCCAAACTGAGGTTGCCATGAGGGCCGCTATCAGAGAAAAGAGAACTGCTGGAAGGCTAAAGAAAGGTGCAACCAATCCCTCTAAGGATATTGCTAAATTACGCTTGCTTGGGCTTGTAAAAAACCAGGCAATCAATATTGCCGAGAAAGTAAAAATAGCAATCAGCATGGCGACTACCAGCAATTCAAATTGCTCAGCTAAGTTTTGCAAGCTTACTCCTCGATATGTAAGTGTAAATATTTGTTGCTCATTCTATTTGGGTTTAAGCCCCGCTAAATCTTTATAACCTTGCCGGGATTGAGAATATTGTTTGGATCTAATGCTTTCTTAATGCTGCGCATGACATAAATCGCATCTTGACCATATTCATCTTCTAGAAAGCCCATTTTATGCATGCCTACTCCATGCTCACCTGTGCAGGTTCCGCCAAGCTTTAGGGCGCGATGCACAATACGCGAATTGAGGCGCTCAGCTTCTTCTAGGTCCTTGGGATTATTGGGATCAATAACCAGAAGAACATGATAATTACCATCGCCAACATGCCCAAGAATGGGTGCTTTTAACCATGATTGCTGCAAATCTTTCTGGGTCTCTTTGATGCATTGCGCTAATTTAGAAATGGGGACACAAACATCAGTATTCATAATGCGAGATCCAGCTTGCAACTGCAAACAGGCAAAGTATGCGTTGTGTCTAGCCTGCCAAAGCCGAGCTCGGTCTTCAGCGTGGGTAGCCCATTCAAAATTTTCACCAGAATAACTGTTAACAATCTCTTGTACTAATTCGGTTTGCTCTTTGATTGATTGACTCGAACCACTAAATTCAAAAAATAAAGTCGGTTGCTCATTCAAATTGAGTTTGCTGTATTGATTAATTGCATGAATGGCTAGTTCATCGACCAGCTCTACTCTGGCAACTAGAACTCCCAATTGAATTACCTGAATGACTGCCGATACCGCATGCACAATTGTGGGAAAGCTACAAATTGCAGCGGCTAGCTGTTCAGGCTGGGGATAAATTTTGAGTGTTACCTCTGTAATGATGCCAAGGGTACCCTCACTACCTACATAAAGTCGAGTGAGATCATAACCAGCAGATGATTTTTTGGCTTGAGTACCAGTGCGAATAATTTCACCAGTAGCAGTAACTACTGTTAAGGCGAGAACATTCTCTCGCATAGTTCCATATCTCACTGCATTGGTTCCGGAGGCCCGAGTGGCAGTCATCCCTCCAATTGAAGCATCTGCACCCGGGTCAATCGGGAAAAAGAAGCCAGTATCTTTTAATTCTGTATTAAGTTGTTTGCGTCGAACCGCAGGCTGAACTACTGCAATCAGATCTTCAGGGTGAATGCTGATGACCTGATTCATATTATTCAGGTTAAGTGCGATCCCACCATATATTGGTAGAACATGACCTTCAAGGGAGGTTCCTGCTGCGACTGGCACGATTGGTACCGCATACTGATTGCAATATTTAACTAACTGCGCTATTTCTTCTGTAGTGTTGGCAAAAACTACTCCTTGAGGCATCACAGGGGGATAAGCTGACTCATCATGACTATGGTGCTCAAGCACTGCATTCGAGGTGCTGAAGCGCTCACCAAATAATTTAGAGAGTTTTTGAATAAATTCAGGGGGTAGGGGTGAGTTCATTTATATCGAATTAATCGGTCTCGTTCAAATTTTTTGTATTCAAATTATTATTAAAGATATTCCAATTTTTATGTAAAAAACTTTTCATCGATATGCATGCATTTTGCATGGTGTATGTCCGTATATTAAAAGAATACAAGGTAAAGGCTTGGCGTAATGAATATTCATTCTGATTACAGCAAGAGGGTGGTGATCAATCACCATGATTTGGCTTGGCTTCCTAGCCCTGAGCCTGGAGTTGAGAGAAGGATGCTCGATCGTATTGGGGGTGAGCTGGCAAAAGCGACCTCAATAGTGCGCTATCAGCCCGGTTCACGCTTTCAGTCACACACGCATGAGTTTGGTGAAGAAATATTGGTTTTGGATGGAGTATTCAGTGATGAGACTGGCGACTATCCTGCTGGCTCCTACATCATGAATCCACCTGGCTCTTCTCATGCCCCTTTTAGTGAATTCGGTTGTACTTTGTTTGTGAAGCTTAGGCACTTAGGGGCTGATTGCATTGAGCGTGAAGTTGTTGATACCAATACTACCCAGTGGCTTCAAGGAATGGTACCCGGTTTAAATGTCATGCCGTTAATGCGACAGGGATCTGGTTCTACCTTGGTTCGTTGGGCGCCACAAACATATTTCAACCCCCATAAGCATTATGGTGGCGAAGAAATCTATGTAGTAGATGGCGTCTTTGAGGATGAGCACGGTCGCTACCCAGCGGGAACTTGGATTCGTAGTCCGCATATGAGTCTGCATCAGCCCTTCAGTAAAGAGGGGTGCACTATTTTTGTAAAGACTGGGCACTTGCTTTAATCGAGCCCTCAGACGCTCCGAAGAGCGTCAAGTGGCTTGATTAAGGCAGTTACTCCTCTAAGAGACTTCTGAGCATCCAAGCTGTTTTTTCATGAACATCTTGTCGTTGAGTTAGAAGATCTGCGGTGGGTTGATCATTTGCTTTCTCAACCAAAGGAAAAAGTTTACGAGCAGTTCTTGCAGTTGTCTCTTGTGCCTTTACCAACAGTCTTACCATATCCATTGCCTTAGGCGTTCCATCAACTTCTTGAATAGAAGTCAACTTAGAGAACTCTTTATAGGTTCCTGGAGCATGTTCGCCTAATGCGCGAATTCGCTCGGCAATTAAATCTAATGCAGTCCACTGCTCAGTATATTGATTCATGAACATGGTATGCAGGGTATTGAATTGAGGCCCGGTTACATTCCAGTGAAAGTTATGAGTCATCAGGTATAGCGAATAGCTATCCGCTAGCAGCTCAGAAAGTCCTTTGGCGATAGCCTTGCGATCTTTTTCGCTAATTCCAATATCAATTTTTGATGATGTCGATTTTGTAGCCATAATTACCTCCATTAAACGCGAATAATTTGTATAAGTTAAATTAAATGTTGACTTACCCCAATAGCAAGACTGGATAGATTAATCATTAACCCTATCATAAGTTTTACTGGATTTGATGTTTGAATGGCTTTGATCATTTCAGATTCCCTTGCACGTTTCCAATCTTCTGTTGCTGATGACGATGGGATCAGTTTGTGCTTCATGTCTCATTTAGTCAAACAAATAATGTTGACTAGATTAATCGATTTATTGGATAACAAAATGGGGTTTACTTAAAAGCCTTTGCAGCGAGCTTCTAAGCTGAATTTAAGCAGGCTCTTAGCTTTTATAGCTATCTAATATCTTGGACATATTTTGATTTAAATCAATACGCGATATTTGGTTGATAGCAAACTGAGGATTGAACTTTATTAGGAGCCTCATATGTTTAAAAATATTCTTGTCCCCATCGTCGATGATATGGTGACCCCAAAGTCAATGAAAATGATTGCTGATCTGGTAGAGCAGGATGGCGCCTCACTCACTTTGACTTATGTCTCTGATCCTCGTGCACCTTTTGTCTACGCAAAGAAAGCTTCTGACTATAAGATTTCTGATGCTAAGCATAAAAAAGCTTGCGAAGAGCATGCTAATGAGTTGTTGGCTAAGGCAGCAAAGATGATTGGTAAAGGTATAAATGTCAAAACTGTTCACGAATACAACGCAACTGTATATGAGGGAATTTTGGCTGCTGCCAAAAAGGCAAAGGCTGATGTCATTATGATGGCATCACACAAGCGTACTGGTTTGAAGGGTGTCTTCATGGGTAGCGATACTCATGCCGTAATCGTGCATTCCAAGCTTCCAGTGGTGGTTATTTAAGGGTTTTCTCACCCCCTTAGGGCTATCCCTGCAGCCACCTTCGGGTGGCTTTTGTTTGTCTTAGGTATTCTCATTTGGAATATTACATATGAGATTCATTGACTTCTCATTGGTAAAAACTTTGTACATGATGACCTCAATTAAAAAATTATTGTTCTTATGGAGTCATCATGAAAATTTGCATCATCGGTGGAGGCGGGGCAATCGGAGGTTACTTAGCAGTCATGCTAGCGAAGGCTGGCAATGATGTAACAGTCGTTGCTCGAGGCGAAACACTCAAAGCGATACAAAAGAATGGTCTGCAATTAATACTCGAGGGTAAGAGTGAGCCGCTTGTGGCCCATGTCAAGGCCGTTGACCGAATTTCAGCTGTTCTTGAGACTCCTGAGGTCGTCATGCTAGCTGTCAAGGCTCACCAGGTCGAGCCCATTGTTGATGATCTTGCCGATCTTATGGGTCCAGAGACTATATTAATTCCCATGCAAAACGGAATTCCCTGGTGGTACTTTCAGAGGATTAATAGCTACCACCAAAATCATGTTGTAGAAACGGTTGATCCAGCTGGATCCATTATGAAGAAAATCAATCCTGCCAACATTCTAGGTTGTGTAGTCTATCCCGCGACGATCACACAATCCCCGGGGGTAATTGAGCATGTAGAGGGCAATCGTTTTCCCATTGGCGAACTTGACGGCTCAATTTCAGAGCGTGCCCAGCGTATTGCACAAGTCATGACTGAGGCTGGATTTAAATCACCAATATTAGATGATATTCGTGCCGAGATCTGGTTAAAGCTATGGGGCAATATGACTTTTAATCCGATTAGCGCGCTTACTCACGAACACTTAGAGGGCATATGTCAGTTTCCCTTAACCAAAGACTTGGCACGTAATATGATGACAGAGGCCCAGACAATTGCTGAAAAACTCGGTGTTGTTTTTCGAGTAGATATAGATAGGCGGATTGCCGGCGCCGAAAAAGTTGGAAAACACAAAACATCCATGCTGCAAGATCTTGAGGCTGGAAACAATTTAGAGATTGATGCTTTATTGGGGTCAGTGATTGAGTTAGGTCAAATTACGGATACTCCAACACCTTGTTTGAGCACAGTCTTTGCTTTAACTAAGCTACTAAACACGAGAGTCCAATCATCGCAAGGGCGTTTAGCCCTTCCTATGGCTGCATAAGCTCTCCTAACTGAAGTCATGTAGTGCCTATGTTGTAACTTCCCCCGCCCATCATGGGCGGGTTTTTTTATTCGCTCTTGCTACCTGAAACACCCTTCCACCACTCGCCTTTAAAGCGGGTTTGTAGCCAATCAATACATTGACTGACTTTGGTGGGTACATGTTTCGGTGAGGAAAATACTGCATGTATTTCCTGGGTGGGTAATGACCAGTCTTCCATAATTGGTTTAAGTACTTTATCTTTTACAGACTGATGTGCAACATACCAGGGCAGTACTGCTAAACCCATGCCAGTCCTGGCGGCAGATAGTATTGAAGAAAGGTTATTGGAGGTGAAGGGGCCCGTCACTTCCACGACTTCAGTTTTACCGTTGGGGTTGGTAAAGTTCCAGCGATGGTCGCCCTGTACGGTCGTATAAATCAGTGCCTGATGCTTACGAATATCGCTGGGATTTTTAGGGGCTGGATTTTTTTTCAGGTAGTCTGGATTTGCCACTAAGACCCAGGGATTTAGACCCAGCATTCTTGAGCCTAATGAAGAATCTGGTAGGCGGCGCATCCGAATTGCCAGATCTACACCTTGTTCTATGAGATTGATGTAGCGATCATCCATATTGAGATTGACTTCAAGTTCGGGGTGATGTGACATGAATTCCAAGATGGTAGGCATGAGTACACGTCGACCAAAGGCAACGGAAGAGCTAATCGTTAATTTACCTCGAACCTTAGACTGCAAAAGAGATGCTAAATCATCAGCCTCTTCAATCTCTCTAGCAATTGACTTGCACTTTTCATAATACAGTTTGCCAATTTCAGTGGTGGTGACACCCCGAGTGCTACGGTGTAATAAAAGAACGCCAAGACGTTTTTCCATGCTGGCAACAAATTTAGTTGCTGTTGGTTGGGTGATGCCCAAATCCTCAGCCGCCTTACTAAAAGAGCCTGTCTCAACGACTCTAATGAAAAGAGATATTCCTTGTACGCGATCCATGAATAGATTCTCTCAGTACTAAAAAGGACTTTTTACACTATTCCATGGAGGAATACTAGATATAGATTTGGTGAGGTTCTCAAAATAAGTGAATTTGTCGATGATTTAGTCATAACAAAATCAGGAGATCAATCATGGCAAAAATGAAAGCGGCAATGGCAGCAGTTTTGGTAATGGAGAAAGAGGGAGTTACTCAGGCTTTTGGTGTACCGGGTGCCGCTATCAATCCTTTGTATGCTCAAATGAAAGAGCGTCAATCGATTGCCCATGTTCTTGCAAGACACGTTGAAGGTGCTTCGCATATGGCTGAGGGCTATACCAGAGCTGCTCCAGGCAATATTGGTGTTTGCTTGGGTACATCTGGCCCTGGTGGTACGGATATGATCACTGGGCTGTACTCAGCACAAGCTGACAGCATTCCTATTTTATGTATTACTGGTCAAGCACCACGTGCAAAGCTGCATAAAGAAGATTTCCAAGCGGTTGATATTGCGTCTATTGCCAAGCCATTGACGAAGATGGCGGTGACTGTTCTGGAGCCCGCATTAGTACCTCGCGTCTTTCAGCAAGCATTTCATTTGATGCGCTCAGGTCGTCCTGGTCCAGTATTGATTGATTTGCCAATTGATGTCCAGATGGCTGAAATCGAATTTGATATTGATACCTATGAGTCCTTACCTGCCTATAAACCTCAGGCTAGTCGCAAGCAGATTGAAAAAGCCTTGGAAATGCTCAATGAATCTGAAAATCCACTGATTGTTTCTGGTGGCGGGGTTATTAATGCCGATGCATCAGATCTGTTGGTGCAATTTGCTGAGCTAACTGGAATCCCCGTCATTCCTACATTAATGGGTTGGGGTAGCATTCCTGATAATCACCCATTAATGGCGGGCATGGTTGGTTTGCAAACCTCACATCGTTATGGCAATGCAACCATGCTGGCTAGTGACTTTGTATTGGGTATCGGTAACCGCTGGGCAAATCGCCATACTGGCTCTACTGAGGTCTATTGCAAGGGACGTAAGTTCATTCACGTAGATATTGAGCCTACACAGATCGGCAGAATATTTACTCCAGACTACGGTATTGTTTCTGATGCTAAAGCGGCACTCGAATTATTCGTTGAAGTTGCAAGTGAAATGAAAAAAGCGGGCAAGCTTAAGGATCGCAGTAAATGGGCTGCCGAGTGTTTAGCCAGAAAAAATTCAATCGAGTATCAGCGCAAGACCAATTTCAATCAGTCTCCTATGAAGCCACAGCGGGTATATCAGGAGATGGTTCAAACTTTTGGCGAGGACGTTACTTATGTGAGCACTATTGGTCTGTCACAGATTGCTGGTGCTCAATTCTTAAAGGTGTTTAAACCTCGCCATTGGATTAACTGTGGGCAGGCCGGTCCATTGGGTTGGACAGTTCCGGCTGCTTTAGGTGTTCGGGCTGCAGATCCTACTAGAAAAATCGTAGCCTTATCTGGTGACTATGATTTTCAATTCATGATTGAAGAGTTGGCTGTAGGCGCGCAATTTAAATTGCCATTCATTCAGGTGCTAGTTAACAACAGTTACTTAGGATTAATTCGTCAAGCACAACGTGGTTTTGATATGGACTACTGTGTGCAGCTGGCCTTTGATAACGTCAATATTCCGGAAAGCGCCGGAATAGTTAAAGGATATGGCGTTGATCATGTTAAGGTTGTTGAGGGGCTTGGTTGCAAAGCTATTCGCGTTGAAAGAGAAGCGCAATTGGCACCAGCAATTGCTCAGGCAGAAGCTTGGGTCGCTGAACATAAAGTGCCAGTTGTGATTGAAGTCATATTAGAGCGTGTTACTAATATTGCAATGGGCACCGAAATTGACAATATTAATGAGTTCGAGCCTTTGGCAAAGTCGATTGAAGACGCGCCAGTTGCTGTATTGCAATCTTAAGACTTACTTTTAATCAAAGGACCCCCATGCCTCGCTTTGCTGCCAATCTGACGATGCTGTTTACAGAGCAGCCTTTCTTAGAGCGCTTTGCGCTCGCTAAGTTAGGTGGCTTTACTGCAGTAGAGTTTCT
>JACCDI010039582.1_pt1 | contig 16926 bp, 4 predicted proteins | sample 7442791 | NCBI WGS metagenome assembly JACCDI01 (sample SAMN15323434, study PRJNA562643) | freshwater metagenome | isolation source: river surface water | place: USA:Blue River Watershed | collected 2017-08-15 | reverse complement strand
GTTGATATCTGGACAAGCAGTAGCCAGCAGAAGTTTGAGATTTTCGAACAGTTAGGCTCTCTTTTCAACCCTAGTTTAGAGATTCAAAGCACTGACAACTACTTAGACTGGACAAGTTTGAGTGTTGTGTATCAAGATGGCTTGAACTGGACTAGTCGTAGTGTGCCTCAAGGTACTGGCAACCCTATTGATATCACATCTTGGAAGTTTTACATGCCGATCTGGATTTCTAGTCCGATCAAGGTCAGCAAGTTGGGCTTGATTCAGAAAGTTATCGCAAGTATCTACAAGGGTAGTGCTCTCATTGATATGAAAGATGATGAGTTACTGTTAGGCACTCGTCAAAAGATTACACCGTACGGTTATCAGTTGTTATTAGTGGGCAACAAACTACAGATTCTACCGGCTTCATTACCTATCGACGACAATACGCAGTTTGAGAGTGCGACGGTCGGCCCTAACACTGAAGTTTACTGGCACAGTATTCTAAACGCTTACGGCAAGATGCGTCCTGGTGTTTCGCAGATTGCGCTTGAGAATGAGTGGATGGAAACTGAAATCATCGGTACTATCGACTATGACACTACTGATGACCGCTTGATTACATACACAATCGACACTGATACATTGCCTTCAGATACACTTGACCCTGTTGATATGATTATCGATCCGCATCAACGCTACCCTGGCAATGATCTGCCTGCTGTGACTGCTGGTCAGCGTTACTTATTGATTGAACCTCTGCCTCGCCAGCGTGAAGAAAGCGCAGTTGAACCGGCTGTTTGGCCAGGATTGACTGACGGTGCTCATGCTAATGATATCATTGAGTTCGGCGCTATTACTTTCAATGTTACTGTTGCTGGTACTCAAGCAAACGGCACTACAAGCATCGTACTACAAGACGCAAGTAGAATGGTGTCTGGTTACACTATTCGTGATGTTGCTACTAACGGATTACTAGGTACCGTTACTAGTGTTGACTACAATAGCAACACTATCACTATCAACACTGCGTTGATAGCGGGTTTAGTAAATGCGACTAGTCTTCGTGTTGACGGTAACGCTTGGTTCGTTTCATTCGACAATAATACTAACACTACTGTTCACTATGTTACAAACAATACTACGGGCATTCAATATCGCTGGAATAACGGCACATGGCGCAAGTGCGTGGAAGGGTACTATAGCCAGGGCTCGTGGAGAATTATAATTTAGTATCCCGTAACATTTTCCAACCCTTATGACTCTTTAGCTTTCCGTTAGCTAGAGAAGGAAGATGGGAGTCACTAAGAGAATATTTTGCTATCATTTCATTTTTTGTTAGATGTTCTATGATACCAGTTTCATGAATAAATGAGTACACATTCTGATCATATCTGTAGTGATTTTTACCTCTAGCCACATTTTGACTATTTGCCATTCCCTCTGCAATACTAGCCGATAGTTTTTGCTTATATTCCGCGCTAGATTTTGCTATGCGTTGCTTCTCTCTATATTCTTCATCTTCCCAACACTTAGTAGCATGATTTTTACATTGTTCTTTCATTTCTTCCGTATTCATAGCTGATATAGTATTGATTTTATGTTTGACCATAGAATCATGATCCCAGTTGCCTTTATAACCCCACTTATTCAAATAGTCACTTCTCGTTGGGGCGTTCATCTTGAGAATAACTTTACTCTCCCATAATAATGATTTTTGAACTCTATTTTCTCCCAAGAACGTCTTTCTTACTTCAATTATATCAGGTAAGCCATGTTCTTTGATATATTCAGCAACATATGTGCTTGATGTAAAGTATGTAACAAAAAGATCGGATGGGTGACAGTCTTTGGCATAGCGAACGCCGTAATATTTCATACCTGTTTTTGACCAACCTATTCTATATGTATATGGAATATTAGTATAAATATTCATGCTGATTGCTCCTCTATAGCGTTAGAGTGGTTGGGATGTACGAAGTCCGTGAACCGCAACCATATTTATACTTGTGAATCAATCCAAAAAAAGACCTATCAATGCTGTCGGGGTGCTGTTCTACTCTACCTCGACTAATCGTGTCCTATATCTGCTTCGTAATGATCGTGAGCAGTGTTGGGGCATACCTGGCGGCAAGATTGAGCGCGGTGAAGTGCTACGTGAAGCACTAAAGCGTGAGTGTACAGAAGAGATTTCAACATGGCAGGATGATTTCAAGTTGTATCCGCTTGAGTGTTACACTAACGGCACGTTCAAATATCATACATTCTTTGTAGCAGTTGATGATGAGTTTGTACCGCGATTGAATGATGAGCACTGTGCGTATTGTTGGTGCGAGTGGGGCGCATTTCCTCGGCCGCTACACTCGGGTCTGTTCTCTACTGTACAGTACCCTATCATTCAGCAAAAGATTTCGCTGATTCTTGAAGCACTAAAACAAAAGGGACCATAAGGTCCCTTTGTTATGTCGATAAGCGTATTAAGCTGTAGCGACTGATGCTACTGGGTAGCGTGTACCGTCAACTTGAGTGGCATTGACAGCGGCTGCTGCTGCACCGAATGACAAGTTGTAGCCGTTACCAGCAAAGTCAGCACCTGAGTGAGCACCGATCTTTGATAGACGAACTGTTGAAGCGTCGGCTAAGGTAGCAGTGATAGTCATTGTATCGTTAGCTAGTGAACCATCTGCTGTGTTAGCTAGTACGCATACGCCTTCGTTAGTGCCGTCACTAACTAAGAACTTACGAGCACCTTTTTGACGAACGATGAAGCCGTTAGCTTCAGCATTAGCGCCGATCTTTACACGAGCAACGATTTGATTACCGCCTGTGCCAGTGTTACCACCGACGATGCCGTAACCTGCCGCGTTGTTATAGCCTACTGTAGCGCCACCTGTTTTGATTGATTTAATTGGTCTCCCCACGGGATACCTCCTTTTTGTTATTTGCGGGTTCTAGCCGCCGTCATCATCAAAATGACAATGCGAAACACAGAATTGTGTTGTCACTATTATTTATGACAAAGGGCCCCAAAAGTGCCCTTTGATAGAGGAGTTTCCTCCGTTATGCTACAGTCATTCTCAAACCTGTACCGTTTACCCAAGCATATGTCACTGTTCTGCCTGATACGTTTGTACCAGTTGTCAATGTTGCTGTTGGTACTGTACCAGTGTAAGCAATGATTGTGTATGTACCTGTTGGTAGTTGAGTGTTGATATCAACTAGTAGAGGTGTTGTAGCAGTTAGTGTGTTTGTAACTGTTACGCTACCTACTGATGTACCGTCACTTGATACTACGAAGCGTGAGCCAGCGTCTAAGGTTAGGTTACGTACACTTGCTGTTGTAGTAGGTGTAGTGATTAGCTCAGAGAACGCAATCTTAGCGCCGTTAGCAACACGGATTGTACCGTTTGGTAGACTGCCTGTGAAGCGTAGCTGACCGTTGACAATCATTGTGCCGCTGTATGTCAAGTTAGTATTAGTGATAGTAACGTGACCTTGAGCAGCCAAACTACTGCCTGTAGCGCCGTTGATTGTCAAGTCTGCTGTACCGATGATATTGCCACTGATCTTAGCACGAGTGTAGCCCATTAGAGCGTCACGACGAACGTTGATACTAGCTGCCGCACTTAGAGTCATTGTGCCTGTTAGTTCAGCACTTGATTCTGTGAACACTAGAGCGTTCATTCTGGCGCCGCCTAGTAGGAAGCCTGTACCAGCCATGGTGAATGATGATGCTACTGATGACTTGAAGTAACGGATTAGAACCGCACCACGACCGCCTTGACCGCCTGTGCCGCCGTTAGTTGTGTTGCCACAACCGCCGCCACCACCGCCACCTGAACCCCATGTCGTAGCGTTGCCGCCGTTTTGTGGGTTGCCGCCGGCGCCAGCACCGCCGCCACCTTGACCACCACCCGCGCCGCCAGCATAGCCTGTTGTGACTACGTTAGTGCCACCAGCACCGCCGCCTGAGCCGTATGATGTTTGTGTGTCCGCCACTGGGAACTGCTGTACTGTACCGCCTGTTTGACCCCAGTTCCAGCCCCATACTGTGCCTAGGCCACCACCGAATGCTGCCGCACTGCCGATAGCTGCCTGAGTTGATGAGTTTGCCGCGTTGCCACCAGCACCACCTGCCGCTGTAGCGATTGTCTCGCTGTCGAGTACGATAGTTGATTGACCACCACCGTTGCCAGCCGCAGAAGCATTAGAACCTACACTAGCACTACCAGCGCCGCCTTGGCCGATTGTTACGACTAGAGCACTACCAGCGCCGCATGGATGCCAGCCACTGACTACTTCGCCACCAGCGCCACCGGCACCTGAAGAGCCTACGTTGCTTGAGCCGCCTGCCGCACCGCCGCCGCCACCGCCGACTAGTACATACTCGAAGCCTGTAGCACCTGCTGGAGCGAATACTGTTGATGAAGCGTTGATTGTTTGGAAGGCACCTGTTGACCAGCGAATGAGTAGCGTACCTGCCGCACCGTTGCCGCCAGCACCTGATGTGCCGCTGCCTGTACCCATACCGCCGCCACCGCCTGAGCCTGAGTTTGCTCCAGCATTGCCGCCGTTAGCGTTGCCAACTGCGCCGCCTTGACCACCACCACCGCCGTTTGATGTGCCGCCGTTTGTAGCCGCTGTGCCGTTAGCGTGATTACCACCACCGCCACCAGCGCCGAATACGTATGTCGTACCGTTGATGATGACTTGAGCACCGTCACCGCCTGAGTGACCAGGTGTTGCTGAACCCCATACACTACCACGACCACCTACACCACCTGTTGGGTTATTGTTGACTCGTGTAGCGAATGGAGCGCCACTTGATAGAACAGCTTCTTTGCCGCCATAACCACCGACTGATGTGAAGCCGAACGCAACAGTGTTGCCGCCTTGAGTACCAGCGTTTGGTGGTGTGTTTGTGTTAGAGATTGGGCCGCCTGTGCCGCCATCACCACCGACACCGATTGTGAAGTTTACTGTAGCGCCGCCAGTTACTGGTAGGTCGATAATACGCTTGCCGATAGAGCCTGCGCCGCCTTGACCGCCACCACCTGAGCCGAACGTGCCGCCACCGCCGCCACCACCGCCACCGCCGATGACTAGAGCACTGAGCTTTGTTACGCCAGTAGGTACTGTCCAACCGCCCGTGTCTGTAACTGTTGCTAGTTCAGCTTTAGGAGCGATGTACATTGTACCGCCGTCATTGATTGTGATAGCTGGGTTGCCACCTGTGAAGAAGCCTGGTCTGACAGCGATGTTAGCACCGTTGTTGACGTTTAGATTACCAGTAAAGCCACTAGCATCTGTGTTGACTAGATAGCCGTGAATTGTACCTGATGTTGCTGATGTGTTACCAGAGAATGTTAGGTTGCCAGCACCGTCGATCTTAGGAATAGACATCATACCAGCGTTGTTACCACTGAGTGACTGCTTGATGTTTACGTTAGCGCCACTAGCGATAGATAGATTACCGGCGATAGATATTGTACCAGCACTTACGTTACCAGCGATACCGATATCTAAGGTACCAGCATTTGTCACAACACTGTTATCATATATTGATGTTGTTGTTGTGCCTAGTACGAATGTACCGTCACCAGCTTTGATTAGATTACCGTAGCCTCTCAAGTTACCGTGCCAAGTACTTGTTGTACTTGTTGGCACACTGATAGTCAAGTTTGAGGTCTTAGATGTACTGTTGCCGATTAGGTAAACAGCGTTAGTAGTACTACCGACTGTTGTTAGACCAGCGATAGTTACGTTAGCTTCTTGGTACACTACACCGCCGCTGTCGAGTCTTACAACTGTTGATGGTGAGAAGCCGCCGTTACCAGATAGTCTTACACGAGCGGTGCCACTTACATATGTGTTACCAGTATATGTGCCTTTACCAGACATAACTAGATTACCAGTAGAAGTACTTGCATATAGTGCTAAGTTACCACTACCACTGATGTTGCCAGAGATAGTTGTGTCTAGTGTTGTTGTTTGAGCAAAACGATAGATACTAGCTTCAGGGTATGTAGCATCCCCAGCTAGTAGCGTGATAGCGCCACTCCATGTAGCGTTACCGTCAATGCGTAGGGCACCATATCTGGCGCCGTTAGTTTCTGCCCAACCGTAACCAGCAATAGATAGCTTATTAGTGATGTTAGCAGTAGGATCGACCAATACTTGAGCATTAGAGTAGTTAGTACCGTCGTAACCAACAATGATAGCTGTACTTGATGAAGCAAATGTACGAGAGCCCATAACCATACGAGCGCCGTCGTGTACGTAAACGTTACCTACTAGAGTACTTGTAGTATCAACTATGTCTGTTTTGTATGATGACTTACCAGCTTGATTTACGCCCTTGAACACTACGTTACCAGTACCAGTGTACTTACGTGATGTTGTGAAGGCAGTGTCGTTTCTCCAGTAAACTACGTTACCACCGAATGATACGTTGACTTCACTAGCGGCCGTAATATCACCACTAGCACTTACGCCGTTACCAATTACTAGGTTACCCTTGACAACTGATACACTGCCTGTTGTAGAGATTGTACCAACGATTGTACTTGTTGAGTTAGCACCGACTTTACGTAGGTTACCACCAGTGATTGAGCCGATGTAAGTATCGTTGACAACTGCTGATGTGTCAGCGGTGTTACCCCATGTTAGTTGAACAGTGTTGTTAGGAGCAGTAATAATAGCCGTACCGTCGCCACCAGCGATGTTACCGATTGTAGCGTTAGCACTGAACGTGTACTTAGAACCACTGTTACTGAATGTTAGACGAGTAGTTGTTGGTAGCGCATTGATAACTGTTGTTTCAATAGCTGAAGCGTCACCAATAACTGTTCTACCTGTGTATGTAGATACACTGTTCAATCTCAACGGTGATGTGTTAGTGATCGTTGCGAAAGTGATTGTGTTGTTTGATGTTTGACCATCTTGAATGATAGCGTTGATGTTTGCAAACTGACCACCCTGACGGTTGTAAATCTTCACGTTAGATTCTAGGAAGATGTTGCCACCAATAGTTATGTTTGAAGCACCGAGAGCAATAGCGCCCCATGTGTTACCGATACCGTTGCCACGTAGATAGTAGTCGTGTAGAGCTAGGGTGTTGTTGAGTGTAAAGTCAACACCAGAGTTAGCTTCAACTACGATGTTAGCGGCACCAGCGGCACCTAGGGTACCTGGTAGTAGGCGAGCATGGTCAACCAACTGAATTTCACCAGTGTATGTTGAAGCAGGTGCTAGTGAGGTTAGACTGTATGTACTTCTGTTGTCGCTTGTAGAGCCACCACGGAATACAATCTTACCACTACCGTCAATTCTGTTTGTGATTGAGTAAATGATAGATGATGGTGATGAGTAGATGTACTGTAGAGTACCTAGAGCGCCAACGTTGATTGTAGCACCGTTGATTGTAGGTGTGTTTGTTGTACTACCTAGCGTTAGAACACCGTCTGTTACAACTAGGTTACCAGTAGTACTCATTGTGTAACCACTGTTGAAGTGAATGTTACCAGTACCGATCTTCTCTAGGTTACCAGTGCCAGCTTGCCAACGACCTTGGAAGTTGTTAGTGTAACCAGCGACACCGTAGCCGCGATTCTGACCACCAACCTTGAATGTCTTACCTGACGCAACAGAGAAGTCACCAGTACCGTCAATCAAGCCAACTGTCAAGTTCTCGTTGACATTGAACATTGTTGATGTAATGTTGATGTTACTGTTTGCTGGGATAGCAGTAGTAGAGTTAGCATTTACGATAGAAGTAGCTAGTGTGTTACCAGTAATGTATGTGTTACCGTCGTATGTACTTGTACCTGTTAGTGATAGTACAGCAGGAGCAACTGACTTGAATGACATACCAACGCCAGTACCCGTGATTGTTGAGTTGACGTTAGATGTGCCTGTAGCAACCGCAGTAATCATTGAAGTAGAAGTCACTGTGATTGGTGATGTTAGAACTGTACCACCAGATACTTTGATAGCACCCTCACGAGTAGAGTTAGCTTCTAACCAACCGTTACCAGCGATTGTCAATGGTGTAGCGAATGGTGATACACCGATGATGTAAAGCTGACCGTTAGCATGAACGTTTACGCCAGGGATAGCGGCAGCATAAGCAGTAGCAGTACTCAACTTAGCATTAGCTTTGATGTTGATGTAACCTGTGAAGCCTGAACTGTCACTACTTGATAGTGTGTAAGCACTTTGGCCTGCTGTGCCACTGCCGTCGAACTCAATGTTACCGTTACCAGTTAGAACTGATGTGATAGACATAGCAGTGTCGTTGCGTCTAAAGGAGATAGCGCCTGGTGCAACTGGGTTTAGCGTACTTGTAGCGCCTGGTGCACCTGTACTACCGCCACTACCGAACTGTAGAATACCACCAATTGCTTGTGATACGCCAACGTATGATGAGTTAGTAGTGATAATCATTGTACCAGTACCTTGCTTAGAGATACCGCCGTTACCATAGATTGTAGAGTTGACTACTGTGTTGATATTAGCGTTACCGACTTTGATAACGATACCGTTAGCTGTTGGGGCTACCAAGGTGATAGCTGTACCAGAGTCACCTGCTAGTGAACCCATTGTTACGTTAGAGTTTGTAGTCATACCAGAACCACCGTAAGCATTACTTACGACAACGTTACTGTTAGCTGGGATTGAGTTAGGCGAGTTGAACTGGAAAGTAGCAGATGTGTATTGACCTAGAAGTAATGTGTTGCCTAAGTAACTGTTGTTACCAGTAATGACCCACGATGTTGTTGAACTGTTATTAGCGGCATATGCCATCTGATAAGGTGTAGTACCAGTTTGCGTGATGTTGCCTGATAGTGTAGATGTTCCGCCACTTGTACTAACAATCTTAGTATTACCTGATAGATTGATGTTAGAACTGATTGTCTTAGAAGCACTTGAATATAGAGCACCTTGGCGCAAACTACCACGCAAGAATCCGTTACCACTTAGGTCAAGCTGTGTGTTAAATGTTGATGAGCCGTTTAGTAACAGACCACCGTTTTCACTGACGTAGATAGTACCTGCTGTTGCTGAGTTACTTGTAGAAGCGTCAGTGACTAGTTCTGAGTTAGCGCCGACAATAATGTTACCATTGAAGTTAGTCATTGTGCCAGCGTTGAGTTGTGCTGTACTTACATCTGTTACGCCTTGGCCGCCACGAATGTAGATGTTACCACTACCGTTGTAAACACGACTACCAATTTGAACTGGTGAGCCTGTTAGGTATCTAGTATCAATGTTCATGTTAGCGCCGCTAGCAATAGTGATTGCGCCTGTTGATGGTGTACCACCTGATGCGGCATTACTACCGAATGTTATGGCACCTGCATTGATGATTGTAGCGCCTGCGCCTGATACGTTAGCAGTGATTGTTTGCGTACCAGTACCGATCTTTGTTAGAGTACCAGTTTGTGTTAGCGAACCTTGGAAAGATGTATCAACGTTCTTGTTACCGACTGTCAATACTTTAGATGACGCAACTACTGCTACTGTTGACGAAGAACCTATTAGGCCGCCAATGTTAGAACTCTCCATGAAGTTTACGTTTGCGGCGTTCTGAATTTCAACAACACTGTTAGGGTTCAATGATGTGCCAGTATTAGCAAAGAACTTACCGTCGTAGAAGTATGTGTAACCTGTGTTGTTAGAACTGAGGTAAGACAACTCCATAATAACACTTGTGTTAGGAGTTCTGTAGCCGATAACCGTATCAGTACTGCCTAATTGAATTAGGTTACCAGTAAAGATTGTGTTAGAAACAGTACCAATTGTTTGAACTAGGGCGTAACCTTCTAAGTTCATGTTACCAGAGAATGTAACGTTAGCGCCGTTCTCGTTACGAATAGCACCGTAACGACTTGGACCACTGTCTTGCCAACCCGCTGAGTTGAGATAGAAGTCGTTAGTAATTGTACGAGCGGCACCTGATGTACTCAACCACATCTGACCGTTAGAACGGATATGGATTTTTCCTTGGCCAACTGTTTGATTGCGGCCGAAACGAGCGCCAGTAATGATTAGGTTACCAGAGAATGAACTGAAGTCTGTTGTTGTCCAGTCGCCCGCTGCTTGTAGAACGCCGTCACTACCGTTGATCCATACGTTACCGTTACCGTTGATTTGACCAGCACGAGAGAACTGTGTTGTGCTACCTGAGCGATACTCAATGGTACCGATTGCGGTAGAGTTGTCGCTTAGAACTGTTACAGAACTAGCGTTAGCGTGCCAACCAGCATCTTGGCCCTTAGTACCAAAGATTAGGTTACCAGCTTGAACTACTGTTGGGCCCGTGTATGTTGAGTTAGCAGTCATATTGACTGTGTAAGCATTACTGTTCATTGTAACGCCACCAACACCACTGAATACACCTTGATATGTAGCGTTAGCTAGTGCTTGATAGTTTAGAGTACCGTTAGTTACAACCGTGTTAGCGTAGATAGCACTGATGCCGCCGATCTTAGCGCCGCCTTGTAGTCGTAAGGTTGTGTTTGTGCCGATTGTAATGTTACCAGTGAAACTACTTACACCAGTGTGAATAACGTTACCACCGCCTTGAGCGATATAACGACCAGCGCCTGTTAGAGCGCCTGTTACGAAGCCGTTAGCACCACTACTGACTGTTGCTGTAGCGAATGTAGAGATTGATAGTGAAGTTGTAAACGCTGTGCCACTCAAGCCACTGTATGTTACGCCAGAAGCATCGTCTGCGAATGTCCATGTAGCGTTGTTTGGATCTGGTACAGCTAGGGACCAAGCACTGCCTGTCCATAGAACTACAACACTCCAACCTGGGTTTAGTGTGTAATCATGTACTAGAATAGAACTTGTGCCTGTGTTGTTTAGGAATAGGGTACGAGTTCTTGTAGCATCTGTTGGTGTTGGTAGCGTCAAGCGAATACCACTTGTTGTTTGTGGTACGTTGATAGCCGTGGCAACGTCAACTGTTGTACTAGCGTTTAGCGTTGTTGATAATGATAAGTCAGAGATAGTGACTAGTGTTAGACCCATTGTTTGGTCAACAGCAGTCCATGTAGCACCAGTAGTACCGATAGCAAATGCTGTACCAGCTGGGATGTTGTCGTTAGCGCTCCATAGAGCGTTTAGGTGACGAACAACTTTGTTTGCGCCGTAAGCGTTAGCTTGTACCCAACCTTCAATACTTTGGGCACTTGGACTTGTCCATGTTAGTTTGTCTGAGCCGTCGTTAGTTAGAATCTGACCAGCGACACCGCCGGTGATTCGTAGATTAGCAACTGGGCCTAGGTCGATTTCAGAGTTAGTGAATGTAGCATCACCGTCAACGTTTAGACCTGTTAGTGTGCCAACAGAGGTAATGTTAGGTTGTGCGGCCGAAGCACTAGAGATAACACCTTGAATAGATGTAGCGGTAATATCTGAGGCAGTTACGTCATCAGTAGTTGTTAGATTACCAGTGATTACAACTTCTGTGTCGGCGATTTCAATTACGTCTTGTGTGCCGCCAACACTCATCTTGATGTTGCCACCAGCAACAGGGATAGCAATAGAAGAAATGCCGTTTGCTAGTTGAGTGGCGTTAGCAGTTTGCCATGATACCGCACCAGCGCCATCGGTTTGTAGATATTGACCTGCGGTGCCACCAGTGATAGTGATGTTGCCAACAGCGCCTAAGTCTGTCTTGCCTGATACTGCTAGGTTGCCAGTGATGAATACGTTTGTGTCAGTGATTTGAACAACGTTTGCTGTGCCGTTAGCAGAGAAGTTGATGTTGCCATTGACTTCAGCAATAATGTTTGAAGTACCATTGACGATTCTGTTGCCAGCTGGTACGTTTGATAAGTTACTACCGTCACCGTGGAAGAAGTTTGCTGTGATGTTGTTAGCAGTGATGTTGCCTGATAGGGTCAAGCCGCCTTCGATTAGTAGGTTACCCGCTTTGATGTTAGCGTACTTGAGATTTGTATCAGCGAAGTCAACTGTTGTCGTAGGTGCTGTGCCCAAGTTAGAGAAGAACTTGAATACGCCGTCTGTAGCGTCACGAACGATACCAGTGTACTTTGTACTACCGTCGTTGTACATACCGACCATACCAGTGTCTTCTGTATCGTCTGTAGCATCGTTGTTCAAGTACATCATAGGTGCTTGAACTGTAATAGTTGTTTGGTTGATTGTTGTTAGGTTGTTGCCTACGAATAGGTCACCAGCAACATACAAGTCTTGGTCGATTACTGAGTTGCCAGCAATCTGCATATTACCCTTGACTTCTGTTTTAGTTCCAGACACAACAACTACGTTAGCAGTGCCATTGACGCCCATTGTAACGTTGCCGTTAGTAGCAGGAATCGCTACGTTTGAAGTTCCGTTTAGAATAATGTTACCAGATTCGGCACTTAGATAAGGTAAGGCTGACCATTGAGATGTACCATCGCCCATTTTGATCTGGTTTGTTGTTGTGTTATAGCCAGGTTCGCCGTTTGCTAGTACTGGGTTTACTGACGCCCAGTTAGCGCCTGTGTCTCTACGTAACTTGATTGTGAATTTTTGAGCCATTTTTTCTATGCTTCCAAGGTTGATAATGTATTTATCAAATAAAACAGGCAACCATTACGATTGCCTGTCTTCGCTACATATTCAGACAAAATATTAGCTTACTGTCGCTACTAAGCCAGTGCCGTTCACGTAGCTAAACACTACTGTCTTACCAGTTGGCACTGTGCCTACTGATGGCACTGTAGACGGTAAGGTCTGAGTACTACCAATGATGGTATATGTGCCATTTTGTGTCAAGTTACCCATGATATCAACCGTCCAAGAAGTTCCAACAGTCAAAGTATTTACATTGATACTGCTTAGTTGGTTAGTTCCTTGACTGTAGAACTTGACACGACCGTTTGTTTGAACGTTCAAGTTACCAGAGGTAGTAAAGGCAATATTGCTCTCAGTCTGGCCGATGTGCAGAGTAGAACTCTGACCTGACCATGCCTGAACAATGATGTTTGCTGAGCAATCGGTACTAATACTAGTGTTGAACGCTAAGTTCTGACCGTAATAGCACTTGATGTTGCCTGACATTGTGTTAGTAGTAGTTGCTAAAACAACTAAACCACCTGCTGTACCGTCGATGTTCAAGTTTGCTGAGCCAGTAATGTTCTGACCTGTGAAGCGAACCTGCTTGTTAGCGTAAATCTTAGTGTCAGTTACACCGCCAGTCGTAGCGACTGTGATATTGCCTGTTAGATTCCAGTTACCGTCAGTGCAGTTGATAGCGCCATATTGTACGCCGCCTTCCTGTGTGCCGTTGCCAGTGATACTGACGTTAGGCGTGTATACAAACTCTGTAGCGTTATTGTACCACAAGATACCAACAGCGCCGTTAGCGCCTACGCCACCGTCATGTACGATGAACGCTGTATTGTCAGCATTGCGAGTGACGCCGCCACCGCCGCCACCGCCGCCCCATTCGGTCGGTACGGATGGTGCTGTAGTACCACGAGCGCCTAGTGCGCCAGCTGGACTTGCTGAGCTTGTTGTTGAGTTTTGTACTACTGACCAGATGCCAGATAGACCGCCTGAGCCAGCTGTTGCCCAGCGAGTTGACTGCCAGTATGTGTTAGCAGTCGTCACTGTACTTAGAGCACCTTGACCAGCGTTCTGATTGATTGTGCCGTTAGTTGCTGACCACTGACCGACACCGCCTGTTGATGCGCCTGGTGTACCTACAGAGCCGTTAGCGGCATATGTAGATGCTCTGCCACCTTGACCGCCAGTAGCAGTCAGACCGAACGCTGTTGTTGTACCGCCTACACCGCCTAGAGTTGGCCAGTCAGAGCCGTCTGTACGACTAGGGCCGCTTGTGCCTCCAGCGCCCACTGTGATTGTGTATGTGTTTGGCGCTAGGGCTGTATTTCTGCCGCTTGCGATGCCACCGCCACCGCCACCGCCGCCGGCACGGTAGTTGATAGTACCAGAACTATAGTAAACGCCGCCACCGCCGCCACCACCGCCACCGATGACTACGTATTGTGCCGTGTATGTTGTGCCCGTAGGAACAGTGAATGTACCACTAGTACGGAATACACTCTCGTTATAGTATGCCTTCAAGTGTAGAGCGCCGTTAGAGCCGACGATTACGTTAGAGAATCTGTCTACGTCAGAGAATACCGACCACTTAGAACCAGCGTTGATTAGTAGATTGCCAGTGAAGCCAGTGTTGTCTGGCATTGTGTGATTCTCTTGTGCTGGGTAGTATAGACCAGGATAGTAGCCTGTACATTCACTTTGCTGAATGTTACCGTATAGCTCAATGTTACCAGTGCCGATTATGTTCTGATTGAGTGGGATACCTTGTTGGAAAGCATTTACTGCTGTGTTTCCTTTAGAAATCAAGTCAGTGCGGCTTAGTCGTAGCACTGAGTTAGCCGCAACGTTGATGTTACCGAACGGTAGATAACCACCGTTAGTGTTGCCACCAACGTCTAAGATACCTGCTGTTACTGTTGTGTTGCCTGTAACGTTAGCTAGAGTCGTAGGTAGTATGTCAACGTCAATAGCTTGAGTACCTGTACCTACCTTGTTGATAGAGCCAAGTTTGATGTTACTTCTCATTGTCGCTGAGCGATGGTTGTAACCTAGTGTGATTACTGTTGTCGCTGAAGGAGCAGTGATTGTGGTGTTAGTCTCTGAGTTTAGATTACCCCATGTTACATCTTCAGTTAGTATTACGTTAGTACCTGAACGAATATCAACGCCCATAGATGGGTTTGTGTTGAATGTTGTAGCAAAGGTGTAGTTACCTGAGACCAGTGTTAGTGGCTGTGTAGAGTCAATGCTACCAGTTAGTGACACTGGGTTCATTGTTGCCGTCTGTAGATACATTATCTTATCACCAGTGATTGCTGATGATATTGTTGTTGTAGATGCGGTGTTTGAACCGGCGTTGGCGTAGATGTATATCTTACTATCAGCAAGCATCTTGATATTAGCACTGAGAGTAGAGCCTGACTCTATGCCGATAGCTCCAGTTACGCCGTAGAAGGCTTGGCCGTTGCCACTTATCGTGGCGTTACCACTCCATACAGATACGCTTGAGTTAGCGTGTAGGGCGCCGCCGTTATCAACAGTGATGTTTGCTGGGAAGTTGACTGCTGTTGAGCCGGTCAGTGCGGCGAGTGGTCTGATAATCAAGTTGCCAGTTACGCCAGCCAAGGTTGAAGTCATTGAATACTGACCTTGAGTACTTGACGGTGAGTCAAAAATCACGTTACCGGCACCAGAGATTGGACGATACACATTGTAACGACCCGCTACTGTAGCTGGTGAGTAGAAGATTGTTTCTGTGTTATCAGAAGTCTGGATGTTACTGCCCATGTTCATTGAAGCAGATGAGCCGTTACCAATACGTAGAATACCTTGTTGAACCTTGACGTTGCCAGCCAAGTTTACAAAGTTTGTGAATGTATCAACTGTGTAACGCTTCTTCTCGTATGAGCCATTGCCCTGTAGTGTGTTTGTAAAGATTTGATTGTTGTAGGCATCGTGCTCAAATACACCCTCAATAGAATATGGTGAGTTTGTTGTTACGTCATAAGCGTTGATAGGAGTTGTGTATGAGAATACAACTAAGCCCTTACCACCACTGCCGCCAGGGAAAGCACCTGCTACGCCGTTTGATGCGCCAGCACCGCCACCACCGCCGCCAGTTAGACCGTTTGCGCCTACTTGACTGATACCGCCGCCACTACCACCACCACCGTTGCCACCTGAGCCAGCAGTTGTGCCTGAAGTGCCTCGACCACCGCCGCCACCGCCGCCATAGAATACTGTGAGTCCGGTGATATCATTTGATGTACCAGTGCCGCCGTTACCGCCGTTGCCTGTTAGACCTGCACCACCGTCAGCACCTGGGCCGCCTGTGCCGCCTGGCTTAGCAGATGCTCCGTTACCACCGACTGCTGTTAGTGTCGTGAAGCCTTGACCAGAGATAACTGTATTGCCGCCTTTCTGACCACGTAGTGCTGTGCCTACTTTTGTGTAGCCGCCGCCAGCACCTACTGTGATGTTTAGTGTCTGACCCGGTGTCACTGTGATGTAGCCTGTCTTGACTTCACCGCCTTCACCGCCGCCCCAACCACTACCAGTAGTTGATGAGTCCTCTACACCCGCACCACCACCGCCACCGCCTACCATTAGATAGCGAACGTTAGAGATTGTTGATGTTAGAGGGATAGTGAATAAGCCATCGCCACTGAATGTGTGAATTGTTGTAGTGCCCGCTGATGTTGATACACCACCAGTTGCTAGAGAACCACCTTGTTTTGTTTGGAATTGAATCTGTACTTGACCACTGCCGCCGTTGCCGCCTGGTGAACCAGCACGACCATGACTTTGCCCAGCACCACCACCGCCACCTGAACCAGTGCCAGAGGATGCCGACGCACCTGATGTAGCGTCTGTACTTCTGTTTGTGCTACCGTTACCACCACTAGCGCCGTTAGCTACTGTTGTACCTGTTTGGTTAGCACTACCACCACTACCGCCGCCAACTGCGAACTGTGTGTTTGAGATAGTTGATGTAATGCCTATACCTGCCGCTGTACGGTCATTAGCACCGTAGATTGTATCTGTTGAACTACCGCCTGATGCTACATCCCAGCCCACGCCGCCTCTGTTTTGCTGTGTGAATGACTGACCGCCACCGCCGCCACGACCACCACGTGCTACTAGCGATGTGATTGGTGTAGCGTTAGCATAAGTCATTGAGCCTTCGATAACTGTAACCGTAGTTGCGCCGCCTTGATCGCCGCTTTCACTGTCTGTTACACCACCACTACCGCCTTGACCGATTGTGAACTCAAGTACTGTACCTGGTGTTACGATTACTGATGCTGAGATGACCTCGCCACCAGCGCCACCACCGCCACCTTTGCCGTTGAC
>JACCDI010775620.1_pt1 | contig 16934 bp, 15 predicted proteins | sample 7442791 | NCBI WGS metagenome assembly JACCDI01 (sample SAMN15323434, study PRJNA562643) | freshwater metagenome | isolation source: river surface water | place: USA:Blue River Watershed | collected 2017-08-15 | reverse complement strand
GAATAGGAGCAGATAAAAAACTATTAAAAAAGTTTTGATTAAAAATATTATTAAATGATTCTGAAAATTGATTATTTAATTGATTATCATTTAAGTTCATATTTAATCTATTTAAATATTCTTCATTTTCATTTTCTTGTATAAACTTTTGATAGTTTTCAATAATTTTATTTTCTTTTATAACATTACCTTTTTCATCTCTTTTTCTATCAAAAACTTCAAAATATTTTATATTTATTTCTTTTTTATTAATGTTTTCGATAAAATCTTCAAATTTATCTTTAAAACTCATAAATTCACTACCTAAAATATATATTGATTCATCTTCAAATACTATTTGTGTATATTCAATAGCATAAATATATAAATTACATATACTTAAAATAGTTTCTTGTATTTTACCAATTTTTTGTTTAAATTCAAAACTAAATTTTCTTTCTTCATTATTATATATAATTTTGCTATTTTTAGTATTATTTGAATTTTGCATATTAAATAATTCTATTCTTGATATTGAATATTTATTTTTTCTTTAAATTAAATTTAAATATATTTTAATATAAATAATAAATAAATAAAAATTAAATAATAAAAATTATATTTAATTTATATTTAAAAAAAATAGTATTTTATTACTTTTTAAACATACTCATGTATTTGCCAACAAAAAATGCATTTTTTATCATATGGACTATTTAAATTATCATCAGGTACTTCAATAAAATATGGTAAAGTACCTTCATTACTATAAATATTTTTTGGTGGTACACAACCAAATTCTTTTAAATTTTTACAATCAATTTGTTTTTCATCAGGAAGACAATCATCACAATTTCCACCAATTACAGATTTGCGAAAACATTTTTTTGGATTTTTATGACATTCAACACAACTATTTAAATTTTTTTTCATTTGTTCCATAATTTGGCAGTCACGAGCGTCACATTTTGAAAAACAATCTTCAGTTTGAATATTTTCAGGAGGGACAGATAAAATAGTAGCTGTACTATTAGATAAATTTTTATTTAATAATTTTTTCCATTCATTAAGATTAACATCTTTTATTAAAAAATCATTTTTATTAAAAAACTTTTCTTTAGAAAAAAATAAATAGTATAAAAAATAAAAAATAAAAATTATAATTATTATTTTAATTATTAATTTTAATAAATTCATTGATTTTTTTTCAATATTTTTTTTCATATTATTTTATATTATATCTCTATCATATAATACATATATTAAAAAAATTAATAAAAAATTAATATATTGTTGACCAACAAAAAGTACATTCATTTAATAAAGGATCAATTGGTTCTTTACCATTACATCCATAAATTTCTTCACATGATTTTAAATTTTTACAATCATCACATGTACCATGAAATGGTTGATAACATTTACCTTTTGATTTACATAATTTACACATATTATATTTTTTATTTTGATGTTCAAATTCAGTACAAATATTAGCATCACAAACATCTTGACAAGTTTTATTTTTTATATATTTTTCTTGATTTGACAAATAACTTGGTATATTTGATTCATCTTTTAAATTTTTTTGAGAAGTTTTATATTTTATTATTTTTTCACGATTATGAGAAAAATAGGTAAAAACGATGATTAAAATCATTAATACACAAATGACAATAATTAAACGCAAATTAAATTCACTCATTCTTTCTTAATATAAGATGATAAATTATTAATTAAATAATTTATTTTTATAAAATTTAAAATAAAAAATAAATTCTAAAAGATAATTAGTAGGATAAATAAATATAATGAATAAAAATACAGAAAATATTAATCAATTAAATCAAACTACTGAAGAAGTCAATCAATTAAAAAAAGAGAATCATTTGATTAAAAATGAATTATTTAGACAAATAATTTATATTTTACTTTTTTTTATTATTTTAACATTTATATTATATATTTTTTTAAGAAATGAAAAACCAGGTTGGACAACTGTTAAAAATACTTATATGTTATATTTTTTAGCATTATTACCTGTTATAATTTTAAGTTTAACTTATAATTTTTTTCATTATTATATAGAAGATAATATAACAGAGCATTTAGAAAAATTAATAGAAAATTTTTACTTATTAAAAAAAATTATTAAAGTTGATAAAACTGATGAAAATTATAATAATTTTATGGTTGTTCAATCTATTTTGTTAACAACATTAGTTTTAGCATCAAGTCAGATATTTTCAATATTATCACGTATTATTTTAGAAAAAGGTATAATTAATGTAAGAAAAGAAGATGAACTAACTAAAAATAATTTAATTTTTAATTTCTTTGGTATTTTAATTGGTGGTTTTATTTATATGATAATATATTTTTTATTTTTATCTAAAAAAAGACCAATTGATACTTCAAAAATAAATAAAAACAGCGAATCTTAGAAAAAAATATTAATTTTTTTTTTTAAGTTATGGTTTAATATAACTGTTTTCCAATAATATTTTTCATCTTCTGATACTTGACATATATTTAACCATTGTTCAAAACTCAATGAGTTTATTATTGATTTATCTGGTAAAAAATATAAATTATCTTTATTTAAAGGTTGTTTGGGTTGTTTTATAAATTCTCGAATATTTAAATCTGGATTATTTGTTATACGTACTACTTTTAAATTTTCTGAATTATTTATTAATTCATAATTGTTATCAATCATATATTTATTCATATATAATTCACTAAATTTTTCGTTAAAATCAAAATTTTCAATTAAATCTTTATTATTTATTTTATGTATATCTATTGGAGTTTTATATATCCATGCATCTTGTTCGGAACCTCCAAATAAATTTTGATTAGGAGCTATTCTAATAAATCTTCCCATCATATCTCTTTCAATTCTAGTGATTGTATATATTTTTCTATTATGAATTAAAAAATCTAAATATAAATTTTCAAATTCAGGATTATTTAAAACAATTATATCTGAACGAACTAACATAACTATTTGGTTCGTAAATATTTCATTTGATAAAATAAATAAATCTTTAAAAGTTATATTATCATCATCATCATTTACTAAAATAATTTTTTTATTTCCGATCTTTTCAAAATTTATTTTTGAAAAATACTTTTCAACCTCATTACCCATTACTAAAATATTTTCTACAAATGGATTTTTATAATTTTCTAATATACATTTAAATTGTAAATTATATAATAATTCATCACCCATTCTACGAACATATGTTATTATATTAATTTTATTATTATCTTTATTTTTATTATTTATATTTAATGTTTCATTTAAATGATTTAATATATTTATCTCTTTTTGTATACTAAATTTATTATTAATTTTTATAATATCTAAATTATTATTTTCATTATTTGTTTGATTATTTATATCATTTTGTGAATTTTTTATATCTTCTATATATTTAATTCTTCTTTTTTTATTATCTTCAAATGATTCATTTAACATATATTCAAAAAATTCAATTTCCCATTTATTTTCATGATGAACATAAATTTTTAAATTATATTTATCTATTAAATTTTCAAATGATTCTTTTAAAATATCATTATCTAATTTAATTATATATTTTGTTTTTTTTAAAAATTCTTCCTCATTTAATTCATCAAAATATTCTTGGTGATAAATAATTTTATTATTTTCTATATTTGTGATGTTTTGATTAACTTTTTGAGAATATATATCTTCAATTATATATTTTTCACTATTTGGTTTTAAATATCGTATAAATATATTTTCTGAATTTTCTCTATTTTTTATATATTCACATATATTTTCTATTAATTTAGTTTCATTACAAAATATAATTATGAAATTTTCATATTTATATTGAAGAGGTATTGAATTAAAATTTTGTTCCATTTTTATTTATTATATACTATATTTTATATTTTTTTTTGTTTTTATTTTAAATTCATTTTTAATTAAATAAATTTAATAATTTTAATAATTAATAATTTTTTTTTATTCAATTTAAAAAAAAATGAAATAATATTTAAATAGTGAAACTAGGTTCACAAATTAAAATGGATAAAGAACAAAGACCTAAAATAAAATCTGCTTACTTAGAATTAAAACAAGTATTAAATGATTTTAAGGATGGTAAAATATCTCAAAAAGATATTATGGATAAAATACAATTAAAAGAAAATCTTGTTAGACCATATGGAAAAGTGACAGAAGAAGGAAAAATAGCATTAAATGAAATAATTGATGAACCATTAACGATGGAAATAGACGAATGGAAAAAATTAACAAGAGTTATGAAGGAAGAAAAATGGGATAGATTTACACAAACAATTAAAAATGGATATATAGATAAATATATTCATTTTAATGAATATAGGGCTAATCAAAAAAAAAATCAAAAAAAAAATCAAATTAAAAAAGAAGATTATGATAATCAGTCAAAAAATAGTGAAAATAGTGAAAATAGTAAAATAAATAAAATAAATTAATATTATTTAAATATAAAGAATATAATATAAAATAAAATCTTTTATAAAAATAAAATGGAAGAAAATATAAAAGATAATTATGAGAATGGTGATAATTTACAAGAAAATAAAAAAAAAAGACATGAAGGAAAACGTCATTTTATATTAACAGAACCTTTATTAGAATTTAGAAGATATAAAGGTGAATTAATTGAACAAAATGATAAATATGGTAATTTTTATGGTAAGACACCTTATGAAGCTGCAAGAAAAGCTGCAAATTCTATATATGAAAGTAAAATATTAGAAGGAAAATTTACATTAAATAATGAGAAGATGAATTTTGGATTAAGAGAAATCACAAAATATAGTAATAATGAAAAAATATATAAATATGAAATGACAAGAAAATATTTAGATAAATCAATTGAAGTAAAATTAAAAAATGGTGAAAGTTATAAAATTAATTTTATGACAAAAATTAAATCACTTTAATTTTTTTATTAAATATTTAATAATTTTTATTTTTTTATTCGTTTTAATTTTTTTCTATAAGAAAAAAGTTTTTTTCTAAGTTACAGTTATAAGAAAGAATGAGTACTGAACAAGTCCCAACTCTCAATTTAGCCGGTGGTAAAAAAGCTAAAAAATCTGGTGATAAACGTGGTAAAGTTCCCAACCCTTGGTTAAACCATGTTAAGAAAACCATGAAAGAACATCCCGATAAAAAATTCAAGGAAATCTTAAAGATTGCCAAAAAATCTTATCAAAAGAAAAAAGGTGGTGATAAAGATGAAGATGAAGATAAAGATGAACAAGATGGTGGAAAGAAAAAATCAAAAAAATCAAAAAAAGCCAAGAAAGCCAAGAAAGCTAAACGCGGTGGTGCTGATGAAGACGATGAAGATGATGAAGATGATGATGAAGATGAAGATGAATCACAAGAAGGTGGAAAAAAGAAATCAAAGAAATCAAAAAAATCAAAGAAATCAAAGAAATCAAAGAAATCAAAGAAATCAAAACGTGGAGGTGCTGATGAAGATGATGAAGATGAAGATGAAAATAACAACGAACAAGATGGTGGAAAGAAAAAGAAAGCTAAAAAATCAATGAAAAAGAAATCAAAGAAATCTAAACGTGGTGGTGCTGAAGATGATAATAACAACAATAATAATAACATTGATAATAACAATGAAGAACAAGTTGGTGGAAAGAAAAAGAAAGCTAAAAAATCAATGAAAAAGAAATCAAAAAAATCTAAACGCGGTGGTGCTGATGAAAATGAAGATAACAATAATAACGAACAATATGGTGGAAAGAAAAAGAAAGCTAAAAAATCAAAGAAAACTAAGAAAGTTAAGAAAACTAAACGTTCAACTCGTAAACATTAAATAATATAAAAAATTATTTTTATTTATATTTTTATCATAAATAAAATGATAAATAAATTAAAAAATTATAGAAATCAAAATAAACTAATTTTACCATTTAATTCATAATGTATTTTATAATAAAATATAATAGCTTGATAAATACTTACAAGAGTTAATATAGATAATGGCCAAATTTTATGATATGTAGCATATATAAAAACAAATAAACTACCAAAAAATAATAAAAATAAATGAAAATCAGAGTGATATGAAAAATCATTTTTTTGTAAAGTTATATTTGTTATATCATGTGTTCTCCAAATAAGAAATAGTAAACCTATTATATACAATATAAATAAATCTTGATTTATAGAAAATTTTCCTTTCATAATTAATTATTATCTAATAATGAATAATATAAATAAATAAAAAAATAAATTAAAATAAATTAAAAATCATCACTTACTTCTATCTCAGTTGATGTTTTAGATATAGTTGATTTTGTATATTCACCAACTTTCTTTTCAAAAAAATTAGTTTTAGGTCTTAAAGATATCAATTCCATGAATTCAAATGGATTTTCTACATTATATTTTTTCTCATAATCTAATTGTGTTAATAATCTATCAGCTACAAATTCAATATATGTACACATCATATCTTTATTCATACCTATTAGTGCACATGGTAAAGATTCTGTTATAAATCTTTTTTCAATTTTAACCGCATCTTCTAAAATTTGATATACTACTTCTTGATCTACACGATTATTTATTTTTGAATAAAGTAAAGTTGCAAATTCACAATGTAAACCTTCATCTCTACTTATTAATTCATTGCTAAATGTTAATCCAGGCATTAAACCTCTTTTTTTTAACCAATAAATTGCACAAAAACTACCTGAAAAAAATATACCTTCTACAATAGCAAATGCAATTAAACGAGTTGCAAATGATACATCATTATTTTCAATCCATTTATAAGCCCAATTTGCTTTTTCAGCTACACATGGTATATGTTCAATAGAATTTAGAATTTTATTTTTTTCATTAATATCTTTAATATATGTATCAATTAATAAAGAATATGTGATTGAATGAATTGTCTCATTATAACTTTGATAAGTATAAAATGCTCTTGCTTCTGGTATTTCAATTTCTCTTTGAAAACGATTTGCTAAATTTTCATTTACAATTCCATCACTTCCAGCAAAAAATCCAATAATATTTTTTATAAAAAAACGTTCATTATCATTTAAAATCTTCCAATCACTCTCATCTTTAGCAAGGTCAATTTCTTCAGCTGTCCAAAATGTTGCTTGTGCTTTTAAATACATTTCATATATATCATGATATTTTATAGGAAACATAACAAATCTATTTTTATCTTTTTGTAAAAGTATTTCATTTGCATCATTGGTTTTAACAATAGAAGAATGGAGATTTTCTGTAAAAATAGACATTTACTTTTTTGTTCTAATAATATATTCTTATATTTTTTTTAAATTTGTTTATTTTATTATTTTAAAATTAATTTTTATAAATTCATAAAAATATTTAATTAGTTAATTAAAAAAGATAAATAAATAATATAATTAAAGAGATATGTTTAAATTTTTACATAATAATTCAAAAAATACTTTTAATAATTCTTTCTTTGAAAAAGAAGAGGCGCAAAGCTTACAAGAAAAAAATTATAAATTTTTTAAAGAATGGAAAAAAATAATAGATTCTTATATATTAACAATTGATAGAATAGAATATGATAATATACCTGTAAATGATTTAATACAAAAACCATATTATTTTAAATATTTTAATGAATTAATAAAGATAAATAATGAAGATAAAATAAAAGAAAGTATAAAAATTTTAATTATAGAAGATAAAATTGAATTATCTGATATTATATTTATATTAAATCATTTATTTTTATTAAAAAAAGAAGATAAAAAAAAAATACAAGATTACTTTTATAAAAAATCTATTAATAATGATAATGAAAATGATATTCAAACATCAAAATTATTAGAAAATAATGATAATTTAAATATTTTATCTAATATTATATTTTTTTATTTGCATTATTATTTATCTTATTTATTAATTAATGAATTAATATATAAAGATAAAAATAATGATATATTAAATTATGATATTCTATTTTATGTAGAAAATGATATTAAAAAAATAAATAATAAAGTAAAAAATTTAAAAAAAAATAACAAAATGGAACAAATTCATTCTTTTATTTTATTTTATAATTTAATTAAAGAATTATCAATATATTTTGATCAATTATACATTAATTTATCAAATCTTAATTTAATACCGTATTTAAATAAAAATAAACGTCATGATTCATTTATTCGATTTTTATTTTTACCATGGTTTAAATTAAATAATAAAAAAAATAATTTAGTAGAAAATGATAATCTTAAGGAAGATAATATGAATAATATAAAAATAGAATTAAATAAAAATAATCCAGAATTAAATAAAAATATTAAAGATAATAATGATAACAATAATAAAAGTATATCAAACTTTACAAAAAATAAAATAAAATTATTTTTATCAAAAATAAAAAAATAAAATAAAAATTTATTAAAATGAATTTAAAAAAAATAAAAAATATATATATTTTTTTTAAGTATAATGAATTCAGAATTAAATGTTGATTTTGATTTTAAAAACAATGAAAACGATAAATTAATAACTTTTATAATACCAACTATAGGTCGATTAAGTATTTTAAAAACAATTGAATCTTTAAAAAATTTAAAAATAAATAAATGGAAATGTATTATTATATTTGATGGTGTTGAAAATATTCTTCAAAATTTATATAATGATGAACGTTTTTTAATTATAGAAAATGAAGAAAAGATAGGTTCTTTTCCAAATTATGCTGGAGAAGTACGTAATTTAGCTTTTAAATATGTTGATACTGAATGGATTGGTTTTGTAGATGATGATGATACAATATCACCTTTTTATATAAATAATCTTTTAAAAGAAATTGAGTTAAATAATAAAATTGAATGTTGTATTTTTAGAATGATATATAAAAATCTTAATTTTTTACCTAAAATTAATGATACTGATATTATTAAAAATAATGTTGGTATAAGTTTTTGTTTTAAATCTAATTTATTCAAAAAGATAGATAATTTATATTTTATAAATAATAGTCACGAAGATTATTATTTTTTGGAAAAAATAAAATTAAATTATATTAATATTGTTATATCACCTTTTATTAGTTATTTTATAAAAAGTACATATATTTTTTCTATACAAAAATTAAATAATTTACCTCGAATTTATATTAATAATATAAATGATATAAATAATATAAATAATATAAATAATAAAAATGATATAAATAATATGAATGATGTAAATGATAATTTTTTACAAAATTCAAAAGATATTTTAATAAAAAATAATGATTTAAATATAAATTTTAATAAAATATATAATGAATCAATTGAAAACAAAAAAATAATTAAAAAAGAAATATTTGAAAAATTAAAAGAAGATATTTATAAAAATAAAGAATATATTCAAGATAATATTATTTTTAATTTAACAAATAAAAATGAAAATAAATTAAATGAATTAAAAATAACTCATAATAATTTAAATAATAAAAGAAATGAAATAATGAATTTAATTCGTTTAGAAAAAAAAAAATATTTACAAAATTTTCAAAACCAAATAAATATTCAAAAACAAATTGTTGAAGATCTTAAAAATAATAATATAAAAACAAATATTAATAAACATGTTATTAATAATATTAACAATGATAATGATATAGATGTTGTTAATGATAATGAGGATTTTAATGATTATGATGTTGTTAATGATAATTATGATGGTATTAATATTAGTAATGAAAATAAAGGATTTAATGAAAATTTAGAAGAACTAGATGAAGATATAGAAATAGATAAAAATAAAAATGAAATATCTATGACTCATTTTTCAGCACAAAATACTGTGAAAGATGATGAAATAAAAGATAAAATAATACAAATAAATAAAAATTATGAAGTTAATATAAAAAATGAATTATTTTTAGAAAATATAAAAAACTGCAAAAATATATATATAGAATTTGATGGTGGTTTAGGTAATTTGTTATATCAATATTTTTTTATAATGAATTTAAGTATAAATAATAATAGAAATATTATATTTTATAATAAAAATAATAATGAAAAAATACGAAAAAATATAACTAAATATAGAATATTTTCTGGAATAAAAAAAAACATTAAATTTGATTTAATAAATAATAATAATTTAATTTATTATAATGAAAAAAGTTTAAATACAGACAAACAATTAAATTCATTTATGAAAAATAATGAAAACAAAGATATTTATTTTAAGGGTTATTTTCAAAGTATATTTTATTTAGAATCTAATTTTGATAAAATAATTGATTTATTAGATTTATCATTCAAAACATTATCATTCGAAATTATGAAAAGATGGAAAGAAGAAAATAATTTTGAAAATAAAAAAATTGTAGGTATTCATATTAGAGGTACTGATTATTTAAAATACCCTGATATATATAATATTTTAGACGAAAATTATTATAAAAATGCATTAAAAAATATCTATTTATTAAATAATAATGATATAAATAATATAGAATTAATTATATTCACTGATGATTTAAAATATGTAAAAAATAAATTTAAATTTTTTAAAGAATTAAAAGTACATTATATAAATGATATATTAAATAAATTTGAACCATATTCAAAAATTGAAAAATATCAAGATGAAATTGAATTATTTTGTTTATCATCATTAAATTATCAAATATCTGCTAATTCTACTTTTTCATTATGGTCTTCTTATTTTGGTAATCATGAAGTTGTTTATATACCTAGTAAATGGTTTGAATTTAAAGGACCAGATGTATCAATACAACAATTTTTATTAAAAGGTAAAAAATATAGATTAATATAATTCATATATAATTTTTTTTAATTTATTATAAATAATTATAATTTATATTTTTATCTAAAATATCACTAAAACTTTCAATTTGATATCCCAAATTAAGTTTTAAAACATATCTTTCATTTAAATATTTTGTATATACAACATCAATCTCTTCTTTATATATATTTAACAAATTAATGATATTATTTATTTTTTTTATTGGTATAATATAAGCACTTGTAGTAAAACCAAAATTATTTTTTAATTTATTTAAATATTTAAAATTATTTAATTCAAATTGATTATTCGTTGAATGTAAGTAGAGTAAATCCCAATCAATATTATTTATTTTAAGTTCATTTAAAGATTCATTAATAAAATAAAAAGGATATAAAATATCTTTAGAAAAAGTGAAATCATCTTCAAAAATGAAAATAAAATCAAGATTAGAATCTTTATATTTTTGCAAAATTGATAAATGAGACATTTTACAACCAGATGAACCAAATATATAATTTTTATTTTTTCTGGATTTAATAAATTTTTCTATATCTATTATGTTTAAATTTAATAATTCATTTATATTATTAAATTGAATACCATTAAATATATGATAATCAATATTATATTTTAAATTAATAGATTGAAAAGAATCAATTAAATTAGATAATCTATCAAATCTTTTTTCTAAATGTATAACTTCTATATTAAAATTAAAATTCAATTTAATATTTTTAAGTTCAAATTCTAAAGTATTATTTAATAAATTTTTATATGAATCAGTTAATAAAAATAATTGATTTTCAATAAATTTATTTTGAATAATTTTTTTTTTTAAATCAAAAATTTTATCAGAACTTATTATTTTTTTATTATAAAAAATAGTATTCAAATTTATATTATTTATAAATAATAATCGAAAATAATCAAGTTCATTAAAAGGATTATTGATTTTTTTCAAATCACTATTATTTTCCAAATCTAAAAAAATATTAAAATTTATATTATTTATATTATTATATAATTTACTATTAATATAATAAATAAAATTATTATAATTTGTAAATAATTTTAAATCTTTTATTAAATCATCTATATTTAAATGAGGAAAATCAATAAATAAAAATAAATTATGATAATATGATAATAGATCTTTTAGTTTATCACAAATAATATTTTTATTTTTTATTTTTTTATTTAAGATAATGAAAAAATTTAAATAATTAAATGGTAAATACAATAATAAATATATAAGTTCAATATTAAAATCATTATAATTATCATATTGTATAATCCATGTTTGTTTTTTATTAAAATCAAAATGATTTATTTTTTTATATAAATCTTTAAAAATTTTATAATCATCTATTTTTTCTTTTTTGATATAATCAATATTATTATTATTTATAATTTTATATGATATATCATATATATTAAATAATTTTTCTACAAAAAAAAAAGATTGAATATTATCATAATAGTTTATATAATTTTTAAATAAAATAAAAAAATCATATTTATAAATAAATAAATTATAATTATTTAAAATATAAATATCATAATTGTATTTTTCGAATTGATATATATTTGTTAATAAGTTATCAATATTATTATTATTATTATAATTAATATTAAAATTAAAGGAATCTTCAAAAATAAAAGATATGTATTTTATGTTATTGATCTGAATAGTATTTGATAATAAATAATTATAAATATCATTTATAATAGAAGATCTTTTAAAAGCATAATTTAAAGAAGTGGAAAAATAAAATTGATTAAATAATTCTAAATTTTTATTTTCTAAATGTGAATCATGAAAAACAGGTAAACAAATAGAAATATTATTAAATAAATTATAAATTTTTATAAATTTATCCCAATCAGATGTCCAAATACAAATAAATAAGGTATTTTTATTATTCATTAAGAAAATAATTCTAAAATAGAAAATATAAAAAAAAAAATAAGTATTCGTATATAAATAAAAAAAAATTTAGGATAAAAAAATATAATAAACAAATAATGAATCTTTTAGTAACTGGAGGTTGTGGATTTATAGGTTCCAATTTTATTAATTATTATTTTAATAAAAATCAAAATTGTAAAATATTTAATATTGATGCAATGTATTATTGTGCGAATGAATTAAATATTAATGAAGATATTCGTAGTTCAGAAAGATATAAATTAATAATTGGAAATATTTGTTCAAAAGATTTGATTTTTCATATTTTAAAAGATTATCAAATAACTCATATTATTCATTTTGCTGCTCAATCTCATGTTCAAAATTCATTTGAAGATTCTCTTCAATATACTCAAGATAATATTTTAGGTACTCATACTTTATTAGAATGTTGTCGTCGTTATGGTAAAATTGTTAAATTTATTCATATATCAACTGATGAAGTTTATGGTGAATCTATGTTAAATGATAATGAAGAAAAGAAGAATGAACAATCTGTTTTATGTCCTACTAATCCTTATGCTGCAACAAAAGCTGGTGCAGAATTAATTGCAAAATCTTATTTTTTCTCCTTCAAAATGCCTATTATTATCACTCGTGGAAATAATGTTTATGGTCCTAATCAATATCCTGAAAAATTAATCCCTCGTTTTATTCAACTACTTAAAGAAAATAAAAAAGTGACAATTCAAGGTGATGGTACAAATGTTCGTGCATTTTTACATGCTTATGATGTTGCAACTGCTATTGAATGTATTTTAGAAAAGGGTGAAATAGGTGAAATATATAATATTGGAAGTGATGATCATTTAGAATATTCAGTATTAGAAATAGCACATAAAATTATTAATTTAATAAAACCAGGTGATAAATTTGAAGATTGGATGGAATATATTGAAGACAGACCATTTAATGATAAAAGATATTATATATCAAATGATAAAGTAAAACAATTAGGATGGAAAATATCAAAAGATTTTGATGAAGGACTTAAAGAAATTATTTAATTAATTTTTAATTTGTTTTAATTTTAATTTTTAATAAATATTTTTTATTTATTATTTTTGTAAAAATATTTATAAAAATAAATTTATCGCAAATAAATATTAACATAAATAAATTAATTATAAATAAAAATAAATAAATGTTAAAATAATTTGCGTAAAATCGTATAGGCCTTCGGGCGAATTTTACCATTTAAAAAATAAAAATACCAAATATTAATATGTTTTATACAATAAAATATAGCTAAATATTAATATTTTTTAAATACTTGCAAAATATTTTTATATAAATCGCCGAGACCATATCTTGATTTTTTTCATATATTAATTTTGATAATAATTATTTGATAAATATTCTTGATAAATATAATATTATAATCAATTATCAAAATTTATTAAACAATTCTTTTGATTATCAAATATTTAAATATGAAGAAGTGGTTTAAGATAACTATAATTGGCGATGAAAATTTATATTATTTATACAGAAGCGCAAACATGATTTACATTAAAAAAAATTATCATGATTATTCTTTAATTATTATTTATGATTTTATATTTAATCTAAATAAACAGCGCTAAATTTATTTTAAGTACTATTTTTAATTTAAAGAATATGAAATAATATTATTTATTTTAAGTACTATTTTTAATTTAAAGAATATAAAAAATAATAATTATTTTTGTTTTGCGTGTAAAAAATAATAAATTAAAGTATGAAAAAAGTATAAGAAAAGTAAAGATGAGTACAATCACAGAATATTGTATTTTAGGTGAACGTTGTTCAGGTACTAATTATTTAGAAAAATTAATTGAGACTAATTTTGGATTAAAAGAGATAACACACAAATATGGATGGAAGCATTTTTTTGGATTTAATAATTATAAAGATTCAGATAATGTTTTATTCATTGGTATAGTAAGAGATCCTTTTCAATGGTTAGGATCTTTAAATAAAAAAAAACATCATTTGGCACCTCATTTAAGACAAAATATGAATATTTTATTAAGAAGTGAATTTTTTAGTATTTATGATGAAAGAGGTCATGGTGTAAAATATGGTAGAGAGATTATGGAAGATAGAAATATATACACAGGTAAAAGATATAAAAATATAATAGAATTAAGAAATACAAAAAATAAATTTTTATTAGATGACATGGAAAAAAAAGTAAAAAATTATATTTTATTGCGTTATGAAGATTTAAGTTCAAAAACATTTGAACAATTAGAAAATATAAAAAATAAATTTAATTTAAATCTTAAAAATTCTGAATTAATTAATATTGTTAAACATACTAAAAAGAAAGGTACTCAATGGAGTAAATCTCGTGATATTTATAAACCTTTAGAACATAATTTTAATTTTGTTATTCAAAATATTGATTTAGAATTAGAACATCGTTTAGGTTATTTATTATTTATTCAAAAAAATAAAGATTTGAGTCTTTCTGAAAATTCAGTAGAACTTCCCAAGAAAGATGTTAAAGATAATAATAAAAATGAACAAAATATAAATCATGAAAATAATATTAATGAAGTTCATAATGAATATGAAGAAGATGAAGAAGATGAAGAAGATGAAAAAGATGATAATGATATTGATATCGATGAATTAACAAAAGAATATAAATCTTTAATATCTTAATATTTATTATTTAATAATGAGTACTTAAAGAATTTAATTTTTTTAAGTTGAATAAAAAAAGAATTTATTATTTTTTGTTTATTTATTTAATAATGAGTACTTAAAGTACTTTATTTTTTTTAAGTTGAATAAAAAAAGAATTTATTATTTTTATTTTTGTTTATTTATTTAATAATGAGTACTTAAAGAACTTTATTTTTTAAATTGAATAAAAAAAGAATTTATTATTTTTTAATTATTATTTTTATCTTTATTATTTTTCATTCGTACAAGTGTGTTACGAACGGATGTATGAATATCATTAACTTCTGGATACCATTCTTTTAATTTTTGAGTATCTAAACAATTATTAGAACGTTTCGAAGCAAGAATTTGATTTTGTTCTTCAATATTGAAGTTTTCCCATTTAAAATCAGAATCAACAATCTCTTTATACATTTCTAGAATTTCATTATGTGTGATTAATCCTGGATTAGTTAAATTAACAGTACCTGTTTTTCGATCAATAGCCATTTTAATAACAATTGGAAGAAGTTCATCTAAAACAGTCATTGAATTAGGTACTGAACAAACTTTAGCATAATTTGTTATTTTTGTGATAAAATTTCTTGAATTAAATTCATCTGTGATAGGCATACGAATTCTTACATTTAAAGTACAATCATTATAAAAAGGCATTAATTGATCTGTAAAACCTTTTACTATTGAATATGAAGAACCAAAAAAATTTGGTTTAGATTCTTCAGTAAAACCAGTTTCAGTATTACCAAAAGGATGTTGTTCATCAAATTCAAATATACAACCAGTACCTAAATAAACAAAATGAATATTATATTTTTTAGATAAATTAGATAAAACAATAGGTGAAAATAAATTATCTCTTACATTTTCTACTAATTTTCCTGGTTTTTCTAAATAATCAATTGTTCCTATAACTTCACCATTATAAACACCATGAGTACGACCAATAAAACTCATAATATGTGTAGGTTTGATTTGTTGTATTTCTTTTTCTACTTCCTCAATATTTTCAGCACGTGATTTAGCAGCATGAACAATATAATTTTGTGATTTTAATAATTCAAACATTTTACCACCAATCCAACCACGAGTACCAAAAACTAAAAATACAGGAGTATTTGATATTAATTCAACTTTAATATCATTTTCTTTTTTTTTTGAAGAAAAACAACTGAAAATAGTTTGTTGATCGCACATTTTATTTTTATATTTTATATAAATATAAAAAAAATTAAAAATAATCGTATTTATTAATTAATTTTATTTAATTTTATAATTTATTTATTTAATTTAAAAGTTAAGTCCTGTACCTTCTAAATTACTATTTAATTCTTTACTTTCTTTTGTTTCAACTGTTATTTCTAATTCATATGTTAATTGTAGTTTATGTTGTAAAAAAAATATATCTCCTGATTGATATTCATAATCATCTGCTATACTTTCTAAATATTGTTTTAAATATAACCATGGTAATTCACAACTTATTTTAAATTGATT
>JACCDI010033940.1_pt1 | contig 16946 bp, 15 predicted proteins | sample 7442791 | NCBI WGS metagenome assembly JACCDI01 (sample SAMN15323434, study PRJNA562643) | freshwater metagenome | isolation source: river surface water | place: USA:Blue River Watershed | collected 2017-08-15 | reverse complement strand
GCAGTAAAATAGCGGTAGGGAATTAACAATCACAGAGTTGGAACAAGCGATTAATCACTGGCGAGGACTGCGTCCCTCTAGGGGTGAGGAACGCGCTTTATCTACTGAGGTCAATGTATTGGCGAATGTGTATGCCTATATGATTTTCCATCACCTTAAAGCTATGCCCTTCGCATCACTTGATGAAACTGCACAGCGTTTAATCGAGAGCTGGCGTCGCGTTTAATTGTTAGTTTTGTTTAGATAGTTAAATCTGGCATTTCACTGCGTTGCTTTTCATGCCGCTAAATGGCGTGACTGTCTATCTGGTGTAACTCCTGCACTAATTTTTTTGGTTTTATTTTTTGGATCCGTGCTTGCGATCTTGCCGGCATAGTCAGACCCCACTAATTCATTCGCTGCTTCCGTTGAAAAGCCTTGTTCTACTAACCAATGTTTAATCAGTGTTGCTAGTCTATCGAGTGCAATTTTATGGGTCGCATCTGTTTTATCGTAAAGCCAATCAGATAGCGCGAGAAAATTTTTAAACGGGCTGTCGCTCAAAATTTTAGGTAAGGTTGAAGAGAACCGACCTGAATTAGCTACTAAATCCCAATAGCGTGCAAACCGATTCAGTCTTTGCATGGTTGAAAAATCTAAGCGATCAGTTTCAACAATCGAGTAGGGTGGAAATGCATCAAACACCATTTTATATTTGTCGGTATGGCGAATTATTGGTGTACCCCGCAATCGCTTTAAGATACCGAATTGAATTTCATGCGGATTAAGTGCAACTAACTTATCAAACCCAGCTGCAAAGCTGCTTAAATCTTCTCCCGGCAATCCCGCAATTAAATCTACATGTAAGTGCGCTTGCGATTCCTCTCTCAACCATCTTAAATTTTCACTCGCTTTTTCATTATTTTGTTTGCGACTAACGAGTGACTGCACTTCAGGATTAAATGTTTGTATGCCTATTTCAAATTGCAGACTACCTGCTGGAAATTTTTTAATACTAGTTTTTAATTCTTCAGGTAAGTGATCTGGCACTAATTCAAAATGTGCAAATACGGGATCCGATGGAAATTGCTCAATCTTATCTAAGAAAAATTGCAAAATCTTTAAACTCGTTTTTACATTTAAATTAAATGTTCTATCTACAAATTTAAATTGTCGAGCGCCACGCTCATACAAACTTTGTAGTTGTTCTAAAAACAAATCTAATTCAAACGGCCACGCAGTTTTATCTAATGCTGACAAACAGAATTCACATTTAAATGGACAGCCTCTTGAAGCCTCTACATACAGAGTACGATGGGCAAGATCTTCTGGTGTGTAAAGAGCATAAGGTGGTGTGATCTGTTCTAAAGGTGGCTGTTCACCACTATGCACTTTCATCAAGGGTTGTGGGCCATGCAAAATCGCTCTGCATAATTTTACAAAACTCGTTTCACCCCAACCTGTAATGAGATGATCAGCTAACTTAACGATTTCTTGATCTTGATATTCATATGAGACTTCTGGACCACCCAAAACAATAACGATCTCTGGCGCTACCCGTTTTAACATTGCAACGATACGGGTCGTTTCTTCTACATTCCATATATAGACACCAAATCCAATAATACGCGGCTGCATGGCGAGCAACTTCTCAACGACATCCGCTGTTCTAGCGCCAATCACAAACTCTTTGAGTTCAGTTTGTGGTGTTAACTCCTGCATATTTGCCAGCAAATAGCGCAGCCCTAAAGAGGCATGGGCAAATCTTGCGTTGAGTGTGCTTAGAACTATGCTCATTACTTTTTCTCTTGATCTTTTGCATGCGCTTTGTGCTGTGAGGCGAATTCTGCCAGCATCAGCGTTGCATGATGTGCGAGCATAGTCTTTTATGACTGTGCATTTTCTTGTCGGGGCATTATAGGCAATCTGCCTTTTTCAGGCCTATGTTGATTGCTTTACTCATAAGGAAAACCTTGCTTACGGCCCTTTTTATTGCTATTAAATTAACTAACTTATAATTTTTTGCTGCTTCGCACAAAAACTTCTTGACAGCTTTTTAAAACACCCTAAAATCGGGTTTGTTGCGACGCACAAAGAAGTGTCGCTGAACGAATCATTTCTTAATTAGGGAGTTTAACTATGTTCTCGAACACCGACCAATTTTCAAGCGCAACCAAAGCAACCATCGAGTCAAATCTGGCTACGATGAATGAATTAACCAGCAAAGCACTGAACAATTTCGCAGAATTGATGGAATTGAATCTAGCTACTGCAAAATTATCTTTAGAACAGTCCGCTGCTGCTGCGCATCAAATTCTGTCCGCAAAAGACGCACAAGAAATTTTCAGCGTTACTTCCGCACATGCACAACCAAATACCGAAAAAGCGATGGCTTATGGCCGTCAATTAGCTAGCATCGCTTCAAAAACCCAAGCTGAATTCACCAAAGCTGCTGAAGTTCGCGTTGCAGAAACTTCACATCAAGTGACTACGCTGATCGACGAATTAACAAAAACCGCTCCAGCTGGTTCAGAAAATGCCGTCGCCATGATGAAAGCGGCAATCTCTAACGCAAATGCTAGCTACGAACAATTCACCAAAGCCGCTAAGCAAGCTGGTGTTGCATTGGAAGATAACATCAACCAAGCAGCTAAGCATTTTTCACCTGCTAGCGAAAAGCCTGCTAAAGCTAAGAAGTAATTTATTTTTAGTTTGTGAAAAAAGGCCGTGATCTTCACGGCCTTTTTTTATGTGGCATTGCTTTTAATGCTGCGTTACTTTTATTGCGCACAAATCGAAAGTGCCACCGCTTCAGCTACACGTATGCCATCAATTGCAGCAGACATAATGCCACCGGCATAACCCGCGCCTTCTCCTGCTGGATAAAAGCCACTTGTATTGATGCTTTGAAAATTATCATTGCGCTTGATACGAACCGGCGAAGAAGTTCGCGTTTCTACTCCTGTTAACAAAGCATCTGCTAACGCAAAGCCAGGAATCTTTTTATCAAAAGCCGGCAAGGCTTCACGTATTGCTGCAATCGCATACTCTGGTAATGCATGGCTTAGATCACCTAAGGTCACACCAGGTTTATAAGAGGGCAATACGGATCCAAATTTTGTTGAGGGACGATGTGCAATGAAGTCTCCCACTAACTGTCCTGGGGCATTATAGTTTTCACCACCAAGCTTATAAGCGCGTGACTCTAGCTCTCTTTGAAAATCAATCCCTGCTAAAGCACCTTCACCACAATCTGCAGGTGTTAGTCCCACTACGATGCCTGCATTGGCATTTCTCTCATTGCGTGAATACTGACTCATACCATTGGTAACTACTCTACCTGGCTCTGAAGATGCAGCGACTACTGTACCGCCGGGACACATACAAAAGCTATACACCGAGCGTCCATTGCTTGCATGATGAACGAGTTTGTAATCAGCTGCGCCTAAAATCGGATTACCTGCATGTGATCCGAAGCGACAACGATCTATCAAAGATTGTGGATGCTCTATCCTAAAACCGACCGAAAATGCTTTTGCTTCTAAATAAACACCACGTTTATGCAGCATGTGAAAAGTATCGCGTGCGCTATGACCAACTGCAAAAATCACATGCTGACAAGCTAATGTTTCACCATTTGATAATGTGAGACCTTTTACCTTGCCATCCACTATCTCTATATCTTCTACTTTTTGTTCAAAATGAAATTCACCGCCTAACGCAATAATTTTTTCGCGCATGAGCTCTATCATTTTTACTAAACGAAATGTACCTATGTGTGGTTTGCTCACATACAAAATATCTTCGGGCGCATCTGCTGCAACGAATTCTTCTAATACTTTTCTACTGTAATGTTTAGGATCGCTAACTTGCGTCCATAACTTACCATCAGAGAAAGTACCCGCACCACCTTCTCCAAACTGTACATTTGATTCAGGATGTAACTCTCGCTTACGCCACAGCCCAAATGTATCTTTGGTTCGTTCGCGCACTTCTTTACCACGTTCGATAATAATGGGACGAAATCCCATTTGACTCAATATCAGCGCTGCAAATAATCCACAAGGACCAAAGCCAACTACTACCGGTCTTAAGTTCTGCTTGTCACTAGGAGCATGCGCTACAAAGCGATATGCCATGTCAGGCGTAAGAGAAAGTTTACTGTTAACTTTATTTAATTTTTCGCGCGCAAGCACAGTGACTTCATCGCGCACTTCTACGTCTAGGGTATAGACCAATTGAATTGCCGATTTTTTTCTGGCGTCATAACCGCGCCGAAAAATGGTGTACCCAATTAAATCTTGTTCGGCAATAGCTAAGCGCTGAATCACATATTTTTTTAATGCGGATTCAGTATGATCTAATGGGAGCAGGCAATCCGTTAATCTAAGCATGCAATGAAAGTAAAAGTGCGTTGGGCATGCGGAGGTATTCGTCCTATGTTTCTAACTTTGTTGCAGTCTCGTATTTTACTCTACCCTTTTTTAAGCCCGCGATTTCAACTCCATCACTGCAGCAAGCAAAGCTTGGGGGTGAGTCGTGAGTAAGTTATCATGGAGCTTAGCTTCACATTACGTTTAATCTCTTCTGACGAGCATGTATGAAAAAAAGCAGTCAACCCGCAATTGCTAGCGAAGCAAATCCTTATATTAAAGTTAAGCACTCAGACATACATGGCAATGGCGTTTTTGCCGCTCGTAAAATACCTGAAGGTACGCGCATTATTGAATACACAGGCAAAATAATCTCGAATAAAGAAGCAGACAAGCGTGCAGGTCTAGATCCCGACAATCCTCACCATACTTTTTTCTTTAGCTTAGAAAGCGGGAAAATTATTGATGGTGGTGATGGCGGTGGTGATGCGCGTTGGATTAATCATTCCTGCGCACCAAATTGTGAGGCACAAGAGGAAGGTAAGAAAGTTTTTATCCATGCTATTCAAGACATTAAGCGTGGCGAAGAACTTTCTTATGATTATGGTTTAGTGATTGATGACAAAATTACGAAATCACTAAAAAAAGATTATGAATGTCGGTGCGGCGCAAAAGAATGCCGGCACACCATGCTCTCGCTAGCCAAAAAGAAAAAGAAAAAAGCAGCCAAGAAAAAAGACTGAATGATTTAATGCGTGATCAAGTATTACATTAAAAGATACTTTAGTCTTTGCGCGCTAAGGCAAGAAACTCCGTACGCATAGCCAGATTAGGTTGCAATTCACCTAGCATGGCGGAGGTAACGGTTTCTTCACCAGGGGTGCGTATGCCGCGACTCTCCATGCATAAATGTCGGCATCGAATCACCACACCAACTGCTTTAGGTTGTAGCGATTCCATCAACGCATTAGCGACTTGTATGGTTAAACGCTCTTGCACTTGCAAGCGCTTTGCAAAGCACTCCATTAATCGGGTTAATTTTGATAACCCAACAATTTTTCCATCTGGCATATAGCCTATGGTCGCCTTACCAAAAAAAGGTGCGAGATGGTGTTCGCAATGACTGTAGACAGGTATGTTACGCACCACAATTAATTCATTGTATTGCTCCGCACCGTCTTCAAATGTTTTTAGCAGCTCAGCAGGATTTTGTGTATAGCCTGAGGTCCAATGCTTCCACGCTTTTTCTACACGCGCAGGTGTTTCACGCAGCCCAGAGCGATTTGGATCTTCGCCCAAACTAATTAAAAATCGACGCCAATCATTTTCACTGAACTCGGTAGACATAAGATTCTTTCTTTTAAACCTGCTTAATCACATCAACGTCACTATTAGCGCTAATTTGTAGCGCAATAGTTTAGCGTTTTTTATTTGATACTTTCATGCTAACCGATTTTTGATTTTATTTTTTGTAGTGGCTTATCTACCTGTATTTTGATACGACTCGATGAATATGCGTTAATCTCTAGCTTTGCGTAAGTTGCCTAAAATTTTAGGTAATTTTTCTGCATAGGATGCGTATTTTTTCATTTTTACATCAACACTATGAGATCTATGAAAAGCCCTAATTATTTTAGTACTAATTCACTACTTATCCTGGTTTTACTTGTTGCTAGCAATGTATTTGCCGCACCATTTGCCTATGTGCCAAATGAAAAATCTGGCACCTTATCTGTGATTGATACAGAGACAGATAGTGTGGTGGCTGAAATAAAGGCAGGCGACAAACCACGTGGATTGGCCGTCTCTAAAGATGGCAAAACACTGTATGTCAGTGACCAGCCAAATAATGTTTTGGTCAAGGTGGATTTAGAAAACCGCGTTGCATTTGGAACCGTTGAGTTGGGAGAATCTCCTGAAGGTGTTTCCATGTCACCCGATGGTAAGTGGGTGGTTGCTGCATCTGAGATTTCAAATTCCGTTAACTTTGTGGCGACTGACACGAATAAAAAAATATTTGCTGTAAAAACTAAGGGTAAAAATCCTGAACATGCTGTTTTCAGTCCGGATGGAAAATGGCTCTATGTTTCTGCTGAAGAGGCAGACAGTGTGGATGTGATTGATGTCGCGAAGCGCAAGCAAGTTGGCTCAGTTAAAGTGGGTGAGCGTCCGCGCGGCATCGCTTTTCTGCCTGACAGTAAAGTTGCTTATGTCGCATCAGAAATTGCCAGCATGGTGTACGCGATTGATGTAAAAACCAAAAAAGTTATCAAACAAATTAAAACAGGTATTTTTTGTAATGGCGTTACTGCCTCTCCGGACGGTAAGAGGGTTTATATCTCAAATGGTAAAGATGGGACTGTGTCAGCCATTGATACGAGTGACAACGCTGTCATCGCTACGATCACAGTAGGAAAACGTCCTTGGAACATGGCCATCACTTCGGACAGCAAGAAGTTATATGTCGCCAATGGTAGATCTAACTCAGTATCCGTGATCGATACTGAGAAACTTCAGGTAATCTCTGAAATCAAAGTCGGTGAAATACCTTGGGGCGTTGTTATTTTTTAAGTAATTTGTTTGCTTGTTTTATTTTCTATTTTGTATCGTTTTTTAGTGATTGATTTAAGTGTTATTAGAAAGTGAAGATTTAATAACAGGCTAATTGTTAATGGTGAAAATAATTCACTTGTAACAGTCTAGTGTGAGAACCTATATTCCAAAACCCACTAGCATTATCGCGATTCTTTCGCTAATTTAATCGTTAAAAATTAAATGAAAGTTTTGCGAGGGTTGTGTTCTAACGTTTCATATTTACAAAACAATCGGAGATTAAATTGGCCAAATCCAACGTATTAGTAAAAGGCGTACTCGCTACTGCCGTGTTCCTAGCATTTGCTGGAACTGGTTTCGCAAAAGACGAAAATCTGGAAAAGATTTCGGCTATGAAGAACACCAACACCGACATGAACATCAAGACTGTCGATCAAGCTGGTAAAAATGCTGACGCTATCAAAGCAAACTTGAAAAAAATCAAGTTACCTGAAGGCTTCAAAATTGAACTCTACGCTATCGTTCCTGATGCGCGTTACATGGCTGTTGCTCCATCGACCAACATGCTGTTTGTTGGTACACGCAAAACTACAGTTTGGGCTGTTACCGATCGTAACAACGACAACGTAGCTGATGAAGTGAAGCCATTCGCTCCTTCCATCAAGTTCAGCAATCCTAACGGCGTATGCTGGACCAAGGATGGCTTCTTGATCGTTACTGAATCCAACCGTGTATTGAACTTCCCAGCTGCTGAATACTTCTACGAAGGTCCAGACGTTGCTGTTATCACCGTTGTTCCAGAAGGTGGTCTGATTCCAGTTGAAGAGCAGTCATACAACCACACCGGCCGTGTTTGCCGTGTTGCTGGCGACGGCAAGCTCTACATCACTTTAGGTCAACCATACAACGTTCAACCTAAAGACAAAATCGATCTGTACAACAAAACCGGTATCGGTGGTGTTATTCGTTTAGACCCATTCAATGGTTCTGGCAAAGAAGTGTATGCAATGGGTATGCGTAACCCAGCTGGTATCGAAATCGATGCAGATGGCAAAACCATTTGGACCACCGACAACCAAGTTGACGGTTTAGGTAATGACGTTCCTCCTGGCGAACTCAACAAGCTGACCAAAGCTGGTCAACATTTTGGTTTCCCATACTGGAACGGCAAATTCAAAGTTGCAGGTTCAAGTGCAGCTCCTGAATTGAAAGACATGAAAGAGCCAGCAGGCGCAGTGTTCCCACAAGTTGAGTTCCCTGCTCACCAAGCTCAGTTAGGTCTGACACGCTATACCGGTAAAGCTTTCCCTAAGAAATACCAAGGTGGTCTGTTTGTAGCATCACATGGTTCTTGGAATCGTACCGAGCCAAGCGGCTACCTGATCAACTACGTACCTATCGGTGCTGACGGTAATGCAGGTAAAGCAGAAGTGTTTGCTGATGGCTTCTTGGATCCAGTTAGCAAGCGTGCTATGGGTCGTCCAGTTGACGTAGCAAATCTGCCAGACGGTTCTATCTTGGTTTCCGATGACTACGCTGGCGCTATCTATCGCATCAGCTACGTTGGTAACTAATCGCTCTGTCTGTTAGGAAGTAAGCATGCCAGAGTGAATCAGCTCTGGCATACCCTCCAAGCATAAGAGTAAGATTTTGTTTTTCTGAATCGCCTGACTTGACTTGTCGAGTCAGGCGATTTTTTTAATCTCTATCGAATCAACCCAATGAAATTATCTAAATTAATTTTTTGCACAATGATTGTTGCAGGAATTCATATTCAAGCTTTGGCTGCTGATCTTGTTGCAGGCGAAAAAGTTTCGCAAAGCTGTGCTTTATGTCACGGCCAATTTGGTATTACCTCTATGGCAGGTACGCCATCTATAGCAGGACAACCAGAAGTTTATTTGTCTAGCCAACTCAAACAATTTCGTGATGGTAAACGTCAAAATGCCGTGATGGGTCAAATGGCAAAACCACTCTCTGATGCTGACATAGAAAATGTTTCAGCTTGGTTTGCTCAATTTGAAATCGAACTTAAGAAACGTTAAATTTTTTTAACGTAAAAAAACCTGCGTTGCAATGCATGCTACGCAGGTTTTTTTATAAGTATTCAAAAGAGACTTTTACTTACTTAGCGCCTTTGGTTTTTTCCATTAGTATTTTCTTCGCATCGAGTTGACCGCCGTCATCCGCTATCTGCAAAGCATTTTTACCCCGATTATCAACTAACTCCGGATCAGCACCGCGCGCTAAGAGCGCTTCCACTGTCTTAGCATGACCGGAGCCTGCTGCCCACATTAGTACGGTTAAATCATTTGCATAACGCCCGTTAATGTCTACACCTTTAGCCAACAGCATTTCAACTATTTCTGTTGCACCTACACCTGCTGCATACACAATGGCTGTTTTCTTTAACTGATCAACGGCATGAATATCTGCGTTTTTTTCAATTAATTTTTTGGCCATCTGCGCATCATCAGTAAATGCTGCTGCCATCAGCGGCGTCACTTTAGAAGTGTTGGCAACATTCACATTGGCGCCAATTTCTAGTAAATAGAGTGCAATTTCCTTATTTTTGGCCTTAATAGCCATTAAAAGCAAACTTTCTCCTGGTCTGTTGCGTGCATTCATATTCGCGCCATGCTGCTCAATCAGCACTTTTAGCTTGGGTAAGTTGCCCGCTCTCACTGCTGCTAAGGCTTCATTATGAGGATGCTCAACAGGCTGAGAATTTGCTGCAACGCAAAAGCACAACATGAGAATTTGAATAAAAGTTCTTGTAATTAATTTCATATTTAAACCCTAAAAATTTGTTATTTCCTCTTGTTAATTTGTCGAACAAACACTACGATCACAGAGCGCAATAATAATGTGTTTCTTATTGCCGTAAACAAGTTTGTCCGGTAAAAAAATTCCGTTACAGGGATTGTGATTAAACTGAATCTAGTTTTTTTCAGCATTAATCTATCGGATAGCGGAGACCTTCAAACCATTACGAGAGGAAGTTAAATGGCTCTGAATAAGATGCTTAAAGCGCTCGTGGCTACCAGCTTAGTTATTGCTGGTTCGTCCTACGCGCAAGAACCAATCGCTGGCGCAGGCATTAAGCCTATCGCTATGCCGAATTTCGGTTCAGTCAGCCAGTCCATGTTGGACAATGCTGGCAAAGATAGCAAAAACTGGTTACATCCAAATGGTAGCTACGAGCAAACTCGTTTTTACCCAGCAAATCAAATCAACACTGGTAACGTTTCTAAATTGCGTCCTGCATTCGTTGTGCAAACAGCGGTGTTGGAATCAATGGAAACAGCACCACTGGTTGTAAACGGTGTGATGTTTATCACAACGTCATACAACCATGTGTATGCAGTTAACGCTACCACTGGCGAACAATACTGGCACTACAAGCACAAGATCGGCCCAGTGTCGACCTACTGCTGCGGTCCAAATAACAAAGGTGTTGCAATCTCTGAAGGCAAACTCTTTATGGGTACGCTGGATGCGAAAATCGTAGCTCTTGACGCGAAAAGCGGTAAGTTGCTCTGGCAAACACAAATTGCTGATCCAGAATTGGGCTACAGCGAAACTATGGCTCCTACCGTTGTTGACGGCAAAGTCTTAATCGGTACCAACGGCGGCGAATACGGCGTACGTGGTTTCGTAAAGGCTTTCAATGCTGAAACCGGTAAGTTGGATTGGACCTTCTACACCATTCCTGAAAAGGGCCATGAAGGTGTATGGGCTGAAAATGATGCAACTGGTCGTAACATGAAGCGTGACATCGCTGCTGAAAAAGCTGCTTTGGCTAAAAACGCTGATTTTTACAAAACCTTGGGTGGCGGTGTATGGATGACACCAGCTATCGACAAGAAAACCCGTACGGTATTCTTCGTTGCTGGTAACCCTTCACCAGACTTGTACGGTGCAGAGCGTCCTGGTGACAATCTGTACACCAACTCCATGATCGCTGTTGATCTGGATTCAGGTAAGTACAAATGGCACTATCAGTACATCGCGCATGATGTATGGGACTTAGATGCTGTTAGCCCACCGATCTTAGTTGATGTAAAAGACAAAAACGGCAAAATGATTCCTGGTGTTATCCATGGCGGTAAAACAGGTCACATTTATGTTCACGATCGTAGCAACGGTGACCTAATCCGTTTCTCAGAAGCGATGGTTTCCCAAGAAGGTCTGTGGAGCCTGCCAACACCACAAGGTACCCGTATGTCTTTAGGTGCTAATGGTGGTGTGGAATGGTCACCAATGGCAGTTAATCCAAACCTGCGTTTGGCTTTCGCTGCTAACCTTGAACAGCCTATGACTTACCACGTTGAAGCTTCTGCTTATCCAGGCGGCAAGCTGTGGTTGGGTGGCGCGTTCAAAAACGTTCCTGGTGAAGAGCAGTTCGGTAACGTTACTGCAGTTAACCTCGACACTGGCAAGATTGCATGGAAAGCACGTACACCACAACCAATGATCGGTGGTGTGTTGGCTACTGCTGGTGATCTAGTTTTCGCTGGTGAAGGTAATGGCTGGTTAAAAGCCTATGACGCAAAAACAGGTAAAGTCTTATGGCAATACCAATGTGGCGCAGGCGTTAATGCTCCACCTACTTCCTACACTGTAGATGGCAAGCAGTACATTGCTGTTGCAGCTGGCGGTAATTCACAGCTCGACTTCAAACGCGGCAACAGCGTGTTTGTATTCGCACTGTAATTTTGTTTTAAACTGAAAGAGGCTGCCGTAAGGCAGCCTCTTTTTTATCCCCTAATCCATTAAATTGAATAGCTATAGGCATGAATCATGAAAGCTAGAGTTTTTTTCACCTTATTTATCGCATTATGCTGTCTCGCGTTTAACGCTCAGGCACAAGATATTGAAGCTGGCAAAAAGAAAGCAGAAGCATGTGCAGCATGCCACGGTGCTGATGGCAATCCTGTAGCGCCTATGTTTCCAGCACTCGCAGGTCAAAATGCTCGTTATATTTATTTGCAGTTAAAAGACTACAAAGAAGGTCGTCGTAAGAATGCATTAATGTCGCCTATGGCAATGAACTTGTCTAAAGAAGATATGCTTGATATGGCGTCTTATTTCAACGCTCAGAAACAAGCTAAGAATAATTTTAAATCTGACCCACAACGCATTAAAGCTGGCGCGGCTAAAGCTGAAGAATCATTGTGCGCTATGTGTCATATGGGTGGTATGTCGGGACAAAATGAAATTCCACGTTTAGCTGGTCAACATCCTGATTACATCATCGCGCAATTAAAGAATTTTAAAGCGCGCGAACGTAACAATGATGCAGGTAATATGACAAGCTTAGCGCAAACCTTGTCTGAAGATGACATGGTTAATCTTGCGCACTGGATAAGTAGTTTGTATTAATTTTTTACTCATGTTGTTTCAAAGCCGGCATTTGCCGGCTTTTTTTATTTCTGTTTACTGATAATATTCATTAGTTTTTTAGCTTTTCGGCTGCAGTTGTAATTGTTTTTTATGGAGTTTTTCTGATGCTGGAATTATTAAGTGATCCTCAAGCGTGGATGGCATTTTTCACACTCACCGCTCTTGAGTTAGTGCTAGGCATAGACAATATTATTTTTATTTCTATCCTCGTTGATAAATTACCGGCTCAACAAAAAGAAGTTGCTAGAAAGTTGGGATTATTCTTAGCGATGTTTATGCGTATTGCGTTATTGCTTACGCTAGCTTGGATAGTCGGTCTCACCACCCCCATCATCACTATCCTCGGTCAAGGCTTCTCAGGGCGTGATTTAGTTTTATTATTTGGCGGACTTTTTTTACTGTGGAAAAGTGTAGGTGAGATACATGAAACGCTGGAGTCTAATCAACAAGAACATACTGCGCGCTCAGCCGTGAGTTTTAAAGGCATTATTTTTCAAATCATCTTAATTGATTTAGTTTTTTCTTTAGATTCCATTATTACTGCTGTAGGCAGGGTAGAAAGTGTAGCTGTGATGATAGCGGCGGCTGTTGTCGCTGTTGGCCTCATGATGGTGTTTGCTTCTGCAATAGGGAAATTTGTTTCAGCTCATCCCACAATCAAAATGTTAGCACTGGCTTTTTTGGTGGCTATCGGTGTGATCTTAATTGCTGAAAGCTTTGGCCACCATGTACCGAAAGGTTACATCTATAGTGCGATGGCGTTTTCAGTTATTGTTGAAATGCTGAACCTACGATTACGCAGACGCATTGAGCGTTAAACTAAATGCGCTGCAACTAATTCTGTTTTTATATAAGCATAAAAAACTGGAGCAGCCACTACGCCGGGCAAACCAAATAACGATTCCATTACAAGCATGGCAGAGAGTAATTCCCATGCTCTTGCATTAATTTGTGTGCCTATAATTTTTGCATTTAAAAAATATTCTAACTTATGTATGGTCACAAGGAATAACAGTGCAACAACTGCTATTGTTAATGATTGTGACAAGCTCACTACCACGATCACCGTATTAGATATTAAGTTACCAATCACTGGTAACAATCCCGCTAAGAATGTAATGAGTATCAAAGTTTTTATAAATGGAAGATGAATTCCTGCCATCGGTAATGCAACCGCTAAAAACAGCGAAGTAAATAAAGTATTAATTGCTGCGATACGCACTTGTGCAAAAACGATTTGTCTAAATGCGCGATGCAAATTAACCACGCGCTGATGAAGCGCTTTAGCTAAAGGTAGATATGCCTCTGTACGAGTCGTATTGTGTGTAGCAGCTAAGCCACCTATCACCATACCTACAATTAAATGGACGATTAATCTGCCGGCTTGTTCACCAACGTTCTTCGCTTCAGAAGCATGTTCTCGCAGCCAATGCGTTAACGCCTCTTGCAAAGCCTCTGCGCTTTCAGGTAAATAACTTGCCATCCAGTGTGGAATTTGAGCGCGCGCCTGATCCAATAAGTCTGCTAATTTTTTGAATAAGCTAGATACACTACCGGCATCTGATAAAAAGAATTCTGTTGCCAACCATATCATCAAGATCAACAAGCCTATGATAGCGACACCTAACAAAGTTACAGCGATGACACGCGATCGCTGTCCATTTGCATGTTGACCTAATCGTGGCGCCATCAAATGGACTAAAGCATAGACTAACAATCCTGCATAGAGAGCTGCTAGCAATCCTCCTAGCATGACTTGTATTAATGCAGCGGCAACTAAAGCATAGGCAAAAAACTCTTGTATATTTTTGTTTGTGTTCATCTTTAATATATCTGCTTGTGTATTCTTTAATACTTTTTTCTGACGATCAAATGACGTAGTTATTGCTCACCGCTGTTCTCGCTAATATTAGTTTAAGCGGCCAATGTGATATTTTAATTTCGTACACAAAAAAAGCTGCCCGCATGCGGACAGCCTTTTTTATTTCTTACTCTTAATTTTTAAATTACGAACGAAGTCGCCGTAATTAGTTTTGCTGAATACCAGCTAATAGCCAACCCATATTTCCTGTAACTGGCTTAGACAATATCCACACTTCTCGGAATGCTTCTGCTTGCGCATGTTCCGATTCCTTAATCATGCCGGAGAAACGTACACTCGCCATATATTCCGTATCCGTTTGATCTATGCCTAGTAATTCAGCTTCTAAACTCACAACATCCGTATGATTCGTTTCTGCACCGCGCTCGGTTAATTGCATCTTTAATTCTGCAAACATTTCAGGCGTAGTGAAATCACGTATGTCATGCACATCTGATTTATCCCATGCCGCTTGCATGCGTATAAAGTTACTTTTCGCTTGTCTTAAAAATGCTGGCGTATCAAAACCTGCTGGAATGCTAGCCGCATCAGCTGATCCCGTTTGGTTATAACCACTTCCTTGACCGATATTTGAACCAATTTCTGGCGTCATACTTCTTTCCATAGCACCTGCATAGGCTGGCTGTTGCATAGGTGAAGACTTACGGTTGATAAATTTAAACAGTAGGATCGCAGCAAATACGAATAATCCCACCATGAGCATCGTACCCAGCATGCTAGACAATTCTGCTCCCATACCAAAATGTGAAAATAACGCGCCAATACCTAAGCCTAATAAAGCTCCACCTAAAATGCCTCCCCATGGACTTCTGGCTGGTGCTGCTGCCGGCGCTGCTTTTGATGGCGCCGCTGCTGCTTGTCCATTTTGCATAGGCGCTGATTTATTGTACGAAGGAGATGACTTACCAAATGATCCTCCGCCACCCAATCGTTTTGCCTCCGCGCTCGACATACCGATCGTGATGCCCATAATGCCAATCACGAGTACTGTTAAAAATTTTTTCATATTGCCTCCTGAGTACCGTACAAAAAACTTGCCTTAATCTCTGCAGATTCCGCCCTATTCTACTAGCCCTTGTGTTTTGGTGTGTAATTGCTATCTGCACCTTTACAAGCAATAAACAGGTTGGTGGTTTTCTCTTTTTTCTCCTTACCCCCCATTTCCTATTGATATATTCAGGTCAATAGATTTTCACTATTTAATCAATAATAACTATCAAATATCTTTTTTAATAGCTGGTGGCTATGATTCACCCCGTTGTCCTTTTTAACTTAACGGAGAAATCATATGTCCCTCATTAACACCACAATTAAGCCTTTCAAAGCACAAGCATTTCATGCCGGAAAATTTGTACCTGTGACTGAAGCTAACCTCAAAGGTCAATGGTCAGTCGTTTTCTTTTATCCTGCCGATTTCACTTTTGTTTGCCCAACCGAGCTAGGGGACTTGGCCGATCACTATGACACTTTCAAAGCATTGGGCGTAGAAATCTATTCTGTATCTACCGATACGCACTTCACCCACAAAGCTTGGCATGACACCTCAGAGACCATAGGCAAAATCAGCTATCCCATGATTGCTGATCCAACTGGTGCTATCACACGTAACTTTGAAGTGATGATTGAAGAAGAAGGTTTGGCATTGCGCGGTACCTTCCTGATTAATCCTGAAGGTCAAATCAAACTGTGTGAAATTCATGACAACGGTATCGGTCGTGATGCATCAGAGCTGCTGCGTAAAGTGCAAGCTGCTCAATATATCGCTGCTCATCCAGGTGAAGTATGCCCAGCCAAATGGACACCAGGTGCTGAAACATTGGCACCTTCACTTGATTTAGTTGGAAAAATTTAATTGAAGCAAACAGGACACAGACTCTTTAATGCTACGTCTGTGTCCATTATCTGTTCGCCCTAGTAGGCAACATGCAGAGACAATAGGAGTATGACTATGGACGCCGCCATTAAGAATCAGTTGCAACAGTATTTGGTTAACATCAAACATCCAGTAGAAATTCATGCCTCTCTTGATGAACAAGCATCATCACAAGAAATGCGTGCATTATTAAAGGAAATTGCATCGTTATCCAATCAACTCATCTTTAAAGAAGATGTCAACAAAAGCGAACGTACACCATCTTTTGCTTTAAAGCCGGTTGGTAAAGAAATGGGTATCCGCTTTGCAGGTATCCCTATGGGTCATGAGTTCACTTCTTTAGTGCTTGCATTGTTACAAGTAGGTGGCCATCCACCTAAAGTCGAAGCAGATTTGATAGAACGTATACGTCAACTGGATGGTGACTATCATTTTGAAACCTACATCTCATTGTCTTGTCAGAATTGTCCTGAAGTTGTGCAGGCATTGAATTTAATGGCGGTGATTAATCCACGTATCTCTCACGTGATGATTGATGGCGCTTTATATCAAGATGAAGTGCAAGCACGTCAAATCATGGCAGTGCCTTCTATCTATTTAAATGGTCAACCTTTCGGTCAAGGCCGCATGGTGTTAGATGAAATTCTTGCTAAGCTTGATGCTAGTGGTACCAAGCGTGATGCAGAGAAGTTAAATAGCAAACCTGTATTTGATATGTTGATAGTCGGTGGTGGTCCTGCTGCTTCTGCAGCCGCGATTTATGCTGCACGTAAAGGTATACGTACTGGCATCGTGGCAGATCGTTTTGGCGGTCAAGTACTCGATACATTAGGAATTGAAAACTTCATTTCTGTACAAGAGACCGAAGGGCCAAAATTAG
>JACCDI010351014.1_pt1 | contig 16954 bp, 19 predicted proteins | sample 7442791 | NCBI WGS metagenome assembly JACCDI01 (sample SAMN15323434, study PRJNA562643) | freshwater metagenome | isolation source: river surface water | place: USA:Blue River Watershed | collected 2017-08-15 | reverse complement strand
GCTAACCAAGTTGGCTGCACAAGCAGAAGCTATTGCGTCCGCTTCACCGGGTAACGAAAAATTCGCTGACTCTTTTAAAAGTATTGCCGAGGCAGCTCAGCGTGCAGCTGCAGCTTCTGAGCAACTTGCACAGCGCGCTCGTGAGTTGTCTGACCCGTCTGCTGGAATTGGTAAGGCGTTGAAAGACGTTGCGGAAGAAGCTTCCCAAGTCGGACGTCAAATGGAAAATGCAACTCGCAGTGCTTTCAACGGTATGACTGATGCACTGACGCAGTTTGTAATGACGGGCAAGCTCAGCTTCAAAAACCTTGCGCTGTCCATCATTCAGGATTTAATTCGCATACAGATTCAAAGTGCCATTACTGGCCCTCTGGCTAAAGCCATTGGTTCCATGTTCCCCTTCGCAGGTGGCGGCATCATGACTGGCAACGGACCCGTTCCCCTTCGGGCTTATGCCTCTGGCGGTGTGGCTACCTCGCCGCAATTGGCGCTCTTTGGTGAAGGCTCAAGGCCTGAAGCCTATGTGCCTTTGCCTGATGGGCGATCGATTCCCGTCACTATGCGAGGCACTGGGACTGCCTCTGCTGGTGGTGATGTTTTTAATATTTCGGTCAATGTGACCGAGGCAGGTACTGCGGCCCGAGGGGATGAGGCAGGTGGACGTGACTTGGGTCGCGCAATAGCCAGCGCCGTTCGGCAAGAGCTACTCGCACAAAAGCGCGCGGGTGGTTTATTGGATTCTCGGCGAGCGATGTAATTGGCGACCTTTACTTGGATTGCCTCAACCGGTGCGAGTTTGACGATTCGTCCCATCGTTCGACGTGTGGCCTTTGGTGACGGCTATGAGCAGCGACTGGCCTTTGGTCTCAACACGCAGTCAGAGGTGTGGACGTTAGAGTTTCGGGCACTAACTACTGCGAATGCTTCTGCAATTGATGCCTTCCTTCGGTTGCATGGAGCAGTTCGACATTTTGACTGGACGACACCTTCGGGCCTAACCGGAAAATTCATCTGCGAAGAATGGAGTCGCTCGATTGATGAACCAAATATCGAAACTATTCGTTCAACCTTCAAACAAGTATTTGATCTGTCATGACGCATCAGGCTATTTCGAGCGAGATTCAAAAACTCGCTCCCAGTGCCGTCATTGAACTTTTTATACTTGATCTGTCACTCTTTAGTCAGGGGATGATTTATTTTCATGCCGGAACTAATGCGCTTCAACAGAAACTGGTTTGGCAAGGAAATGCTTATGAAGCCTTTCCCATTCAAATTGAAGGATTTGAATTTAATGGCAATGGTCAAATCCCAAGACCAAAACTGAAGGTTGCGAATGTCACCGGTTCTATCACAGCTTTAGTGCTGACCTATCAAGATTTGGTGGGTGCAAAAATAACTCGCAAGAGAACGCTTGCGAAATTTCTTGATGCAGCGAACTTTTCTGGAGGTGTTAATCATTCGGCAGATCCTTCTGCTGAATTTGCGGATGACATCTATTACATTGATCGAAAATCACGCGAGACCCGTGACGTTATTGAATTTGAACTTGCTGCATCTTTCGATCTAGAAGGTGTGAATTTACCGCGCCGCCAAATTGTTCAAAATGTCTGTCCTTGGCGCTATCGAAGCAGCGAATGTAGTTATACGGGTACAAAATATTTTGATGCAAGTGATCGGACAGTAACGAGTAGTACGCAAGACATCTGTGGAAAGCGTCTCTCATCATGTCAGGTACGTTTTGGACAAAACGCTGAGCTGCCGTTTGGCGGATTTCCAGCAGCGGGGCTGTTTCGGTAATGCTGGATTTAAACCAAGCGCTGGCGTTGGAACACGCTCGCGAAGCTTTTCCATTTGAAGCCTGCGGGCTCTTAGTCGTACGTAAGGGGCGAGAAATCTATATTCGCTGCCGAAACCTTGCAGTAGGTACCGACCAATTCGTCATTCATCCTCAAGACTACGCTGCAGCGGATGCTGAAGGTGAAATTATCGGCGTAGTTCATAGCCATCCGGGATTGTCACCTGAACCCAGCCAAGCTGACCGGGTTGCGTGTGAAGCCAGTGGCTTACCTTGGTACATCGTTGGTAGCAGTAGCGGTGAGTGGTCGACCATTGAACCGTCGGGATATTCCGCGCCACTTGTTGGTCGGGAGTGGTCCCATGGTGTCCTAGATTGCTATGCGCTGGTACGAGATTGGTTTCAACGAGAGCGAGGCATCACGTTGCCAGATTTCCCCCGTTTTGACGAATGGTGGAAGCGAGGCGAGAACTTGTATCTAGATCATTTCGCTATTACTGGATTTTTTTCCATAGATTTTGACAATCTCCAAGCAGGTGATTGCTTCTTGATTCAAGTCGCATCACCCGTTCCTAACCATGCTGCTGTGTATTTGGGAGACGACATGATTCTTCATCATTTACAAGGTCGTCTTTCTAGCCGTGATGTCTATGGCGGCTACTGGCAAAAAAACACGACCCACATCCTCCGATATGGTCACAGTCATTCTTCTTGGTGAGTTAGGGCGCCGATATGGTCGCAGGCACCGCTTGGAAATTGTCTCTGCAGCTGAGGCTATTCGTGCATTGGTGGCCAATTTTCCAGGCTTCGAGCGCGAACTGGTCGCTTCTGGCGAGCGTGGCGTGGGATACCGGGTTCTGGCAGGGCGCGATGCTTTGAATATCGAACAGCTCCATGATCCCGTTGGTCTACAAAATGTCACCATCGCTCCAGTCATCTCAGGATCTGGTGGCGATGGGTTGGGACAAATTCTTCTGGGTGTCGCGTTATTGGCGGTCGCGTGGTGGAATCCAATGGGATGGGCTGCGTCTGGCGCATTCTTGTCCCAGTCCACGCTCTATTCAGTGGGTACTGCGATGATATTGGGTGGCGTGTCGCAAATGATCGCACCAACACCTAAGGCGCCTGATCCGTATGAGCAGCCTGAGAATAAGCCTAGCTATAGTTTTAATGGTGCTGTAAACACAACCGCGCAAGGTCATCCGGTGCCAGTTGGCTATGGCCGCTTGATCGTTGGATCAGCAGTGATTAGTGCCGGTATCGATGTCAACGAGGTGACGGTATGACGTCACTCATCATTGGTGCCGGTGGCGGTGGCAAGAGTGGGGGTGGCTCCGCCCGAGTAGCTCAAGAAGCGCCAGACAGTTTGCGCTCCAAAGCTTATGCTCGCGTCGTTGATTTGATTTCCGAAGGTGAGATCGAGGGCTTGGTCGCTGGTTTGCAGTCGGTGTATCTGGACGACACGCCGATTCAAAATGCAGATGGCACAAATAATTTCACGGGTATCACGTTAGAAACGCGCAACGGCACCCAGCAGCAAAATTATGTACCGGGATTTTCTTCTGTTGAAAACGAAGTTTCAGTGGGTGTCGAGGTCAAGATTAATCAACCGGTCGTTCGCTCCATAACCGATGCCGATGTCGATGCAGTACGTGTGAAGGTGAGCGTTCCTCAATTAACCAACCAGAATACGACGAATGGTGATTTGAATGGAAGTGAAGTCAGCTTCGCTATCGACCGCCAAACAAATGGTGGTGGATTTATTGAAGTTATAAGGGACACGATTTCCGGAAAAACTACGACCAAATACCAGCGCAGCTACTACGTTCCTTTAACAGGAAGTGCTCCTTGGGAGATTCGCTTACGTCGTATCACAGCAGACTCAACGTCGACAGCAATTCAGAACAAAACGTTTTTAGAGTCGTATACCGAGGTTATTGAAAGTAAGCTTCGGTATCCCAATAGTGCGTTGGTCGCATTGCGCGTCGATGCTGCGCAGTTTTCAACTATTCCACGCAGAAGCTACGACATGAAGCTGTTGCGTGTGCGCGTTCCTATTAACTATGACCCGACTACGCGCTCATACTCTGGCGTTTGGCACGGCAGTTTCAAGGTTGCATGGACCGATAATCCGGCTTGGTGTTTTTATGATCTCTTAACCAGTACCCGCTATGGCTTAGGAAGTTACATCCCTGAAGCGCAAATCGATAAATGGGCGCTGTATAGAGTTTCGAAATATTGCGACGAGCAAGTGCCTAATGGCTTAGGCGGATTCGAGCCACGATTTACTTGCAATTTATATCTCCAAACTCGAGAGCAAGCATACAAAGTTGTTCAAGATATGGCCTCGATATTTCGAGGGATGGTGTATTGGTCTGGCGGCGCGATTACCGTCACGCAAGATGCCCCGACCGACCCTGTCTACCAATTTACAACCAGCAATGTCATCGATGGTGAGTTTGCCTATCAGGGGTCTTCAGCCAAGGCACGACATACGGTTGTGTTGGTCAGTTGGAATGACCCAGAGGATTTTTATCGTCAGAAGGTGGAATACGTCGAGGATGCTGCGGGCATCGCGCGCTATGGGATCGTCCAAAGTGACATCTTCGCGCTTGGTTGCACATCACGTGGACAGGCCCATCGGGTGGGTAAATGGCTTCTTTATTCCGAGCAATCCGAATCCGAGATCATTACCTTTCGCACCGGCTTGGAAGGAGCGGTGGCCACACCGCGTGACATCATCAAGGTTGCCGACCCAGTACGTGGTGGGCTTCGTTTAGGTGGCAGAGTAGCCTCAGCGACCACGACAACCATCTTGCTGGATCAGGATTTACCGGCTCCACGCGCTTGGCGCATCTCCGTCATTTTGCCCAATGGACAGTTGGAGGAACGGCGAGTGGGGCCCGCGTCCGGTCGTACCGTAACAGTGACCAATCCTTTCAGTCTTGCGCCAGAACCCAATGCCATCTGGCTACTGGCATCTGTCGAGGTCGAGCCACAGCTATTTCGGGGGGTAGCCGGTGCCGAGCAAGATCCAGGAATACATGAGGTAACAGCACTTGCCCACAATCCGGGCAAGTATGCAGCGATCGAACAAGGATTGGCACTCCAACCCCGCTCAATCACGGTGCTCTCAGATCAGCCTGCAGCACCGATTGGCTTGTCTGTAAACGAGAGTCTCTACCGCGTCAAGGATCAGGCCAAGGTACTGGTTCAGGTGTCTTGGCAAGAGGTACCAGCAGCGATCGCTTATCGGCTGTCGTACCGGGTCAACGGTGGAAATTTTATTAACCTGCCGCTAACCAGTTCTAACTACGCTGAGATACGTGACGCAGCCGAAGGCCCCTATGAATTTAGTCTGAGGGCTATTGGAGTAAGCCGTAAAGAAAGTCCAGCAGCGACATTAAGTACCACGGTGCTGGGTAAGATACTGCCGCCCTCGGATGTCACAGGATTTACTATCCAACGCAGAGTGACGGATCTTTTAATGACATGGAGCGCATTAACTGATGCGGATTTGGCAGGCTACGAGGTACGAGTTGGATCAAATTGGGATGAGGGTCAGTTGGTTGCTAAGACGAGCGCCACACAAATGATCCACGACCAATCAAACGCAGGGCTCTATGCGTATCACATACGTGCAATTGATACATCGGGAAACTACAGCACCAACGTATCGACCTTCTTGCTGGATCTACAGGCCCCCACGACAGTCAAGCAATTCGATGTTGTGCAGTCAGCAAATCGATTGGAATTCCGTTGGCAACCCAATCCAGAGCCAGAGGTTGTAGGTTATGAGTTGCGTGAAGGATCTGCTTGGGATGCGTCATTGTTCGTTGCGGAAATCAAATCTACGAGCTACACCTTGCCGTCGGGCTTCGATGGTGAACGTAAATTCTGGATCAAGGCGATTGCTTCACCCGGTATTTACAGCCATACACCAACCTTCGTATCAACTGTTGTCGCTCAACCGCAAAACGCTAATCTCATTCTTGAAAGAGACGAACAGGCAACGGGATTTACCGGGATTAGACACTTTGCATCGGTGGTGTCTGTTAACGGAAAAGACGTATTACGCATGGATAGTGGAGCAGTAAGCGCCGAGTACTTGTTTGAAGTAGATCTGATCTCACCAACACGGGCTCAGAACACCCTGCAAAACAGTCTAGGTGCCTCACAAGATGATCGGACCACCTGGCTCGAGGTTGGCTATCCGTGGAATAGTGAGTCAGCACGACGCCAATGGTCCTATGACGGATCGCTTGCAAATGTGGATGCGCGACTGCAGATTGCTCGTGAGGATGCTTTGCAAGATGGTGAGATATACGGCTGGCGCCTAAATGGCTCGCTTGCCGGCTTTGGGAACCCGACGACTAACCAATGTTCTGGCATCAGTTTTGATGCTGGCCGCTATGGCGAAGGATTGATGGTCAAAGACATCACCCGAGCTGCGTGGAATGTCACGATTCCAGCGGTATTTCACACATCGTTTTGGTTTGTTCCTTCGCATGTGACAACTTGCGTGATATGGCGTGCGATCGGTCCCGATGGCTTTCTACTGGTTGGTTATGACGCGAGTACCAGCATGTTCTTTTTGGAAGATCACTTATCGCGCCAACTAACGGTGCTGTTTGCGATAGAGGCAGAAAATCAGATTTGTTTGGGTGTATGTCAAACCAGTTCAGAACGTCGACTTTTTGTTGCACGTTTAGGTGGTGATGTTGAATCAGGAAGTATGGCATTAGCACCGGTGGGTCAGTTAACTAATCTACAGCTTTACTAAATACATCTCTCTAAGTAACGATTTCAACCCATGGCGTTGCACGAAAGTGTAGCGCCATTTTTTTTTGAGGGCTTTCATGATCCAAGAATCCATGCAACTTCATGGCGCGATGACTTTAATCATATCTCGCGCTAACGGAGATACTGAAACTGTCTATAAAGATAATTTAATTGTTAATGTTGGCTTCGATTTTATTGCTGATGCTGTCGGCAAATCGGCAAGCCGTCCTTCAGTGATGGGATACATTGCACTCGGTACTGGGACAACCGCAGCTGCTGCGACGCAATCAGCATTGGTAACGGAGATTGATCGAAATGCTGCAACCTACGCTCATACAGCTGGCACAAAAACGTTTACATTCACCGCGGATTTTTTAGCAGGTGATGCAACCGGTGCGATTACAGAAGCTGGCGTGTTTAATGCGGCAACGGCAGGAATTATGTTTGATCGGGTTGTATTCCCCGTCGTGAACAAAGGCGCAGATGATAGCTTGACCGCAGTCTTCACCTTCACGATGAGCTGATTGACATGCCCGACGTGGTGACAGTAACGGAAGCAGCAGGAGCTCGCTACACATGGGCCTCAGGCAGCTTTACTTGGTCTAGTGCAAGCGGTGGAAAAAACTGGGATAGCGCATATCCGGCGGTTTATGCATTTGCTGTAGCTGTCAGTATTTCTATGTTCGAATTGGCTGCCCGACAATTTAACAAGCCTTTAAGTGAGGCAATAAGCGTCCTTGATGACAAAAAAAATCAAATCCAACTGCAGCGATTCGAGACCTTAGGTCTTAACGAAACCTATACAGATCTAATCGCCTATGTGCTGAGATTCGTTGAGTCTGTTTCTATTCTTGAGAATCTATCAAAAAATATTCAAAAGCCAATAGACGAGTCATGGCTGCTCGTCGAATATTTGTCTCATTGGATATCCAAAGATTTTAATTCTGCATTGGTATGTGAAGACAATCTGTATCGGAGCTCAACTGTTCAGAAATCCGAAGTATTTCCTATGGTTGAATTCTGGCGGCAATCTGTAACTCAATCGCATAGTGAGATCTTAGAATTTTCAGACAAGGCCGATCGAGACTTATTCAAATCACTTTCAGAGTCATTTGCTCTGTCTGAGACCTATGCCGATCTAATCGCCTACATCTTGAGAATCAGCGAGAGTCTTTATCTCAGCGATCAGCCATGTAAGCAACTGAGTAAACCATTTTCTGAGAACTTTGACATTTCAGATTCTAGGGCATTTGAAACGTTAATACGTGTGGCCGAGGCCATCGCTGTTGCTGAGGCTTGGGGCAGAGCAGTCGCATACCGACGTAACGTTAATGAAGGACTTGGCATAACAGATGCACTTCGCCGATCTCTTAGTATAAAAAGCGCAGAAGCTTTTTACTTGGCTGAACAGTACCGTCGCCATGCTAACGGTGTAGTTAGCGACATGATCGTCTCAAGTTTGGCAATTACCGAAGAAGATTTTGCAAGTATTGTGCAAAACGGTCATCCGCCTGGGTACACGAATTTCCGTGATTTCATTCAAGGTGACTACACATATCAGCGTGCGCTTTTTCGAGCCATTCTGAAATCTAATAACGCTGACCGAGGCTATATCGATGCGCTGCGATTAACTGTTGATGTCCCCGATATTTTTGATCGAGGATTTGCCGAAATAACCGTCGCTGCTGTTGGAGTCAACGTACAGTTTTCCCGAAATTTCCGTTTCATCCCGCAGGTGACGATGACGCACAAGGGTGGAACGACAACAGCCATACCACGCATCCTTGGTACGCCCACCACAACTGGATTTACAGCTGTTTTGGAAGATAAAACTGGTGCGCGGGTAACAGGCTCATTTTCTTGGCTCGCACAGGGGTGCTAAATGCAAAATTTCACAACCATACCTTCTAGCGAGACTCTAACCAACTCGCTGGCGCCTCTGTTGAACAACGATAAGACGGCGCTTTCAAATTCTAGTGGTACCGCATTTCCGACAACGGAACTGCAGGTCGGAATGAAGTGCTGGCGCACAGACCAGCAAAAACTCTACTTGTTAACAAGTGTATCGCCGACGACTTGGATTCTGCTCACAGATTTGAGCAGCGGGAGTGCAAGCGTTGCGGCAGCAATAGCTGCACAAAGCGCCAGTGATGCCGCTGCGCTTGGTGGGCAGCTGCCGAGCTACTACACCGACATCACCTCGCGGCTAGGCTTTACTCCGTTAAATAAGGCAGGAGACACGGCCACTGGCCTTCAATACCAGGTACGTGCAACCGGAGCGTTTCATTATTGGGGCCTGACAGCTGCGAACTATTTGTCAGTCGGCCAAAGCTCAACGGGTGATGCATATGTTAAGAACGCCTACCCAAGCAAGAGCCTGATTCTCGGTGCCGGCAACACAGATCACGTTGTTATTAACGCATCTGGTGCAGTGGGCGCGGGTGGAGCTAACTTTGGTGTGGCTGGGCAGGTTCTCACTTCAGCTGGAACGTCAGCACCTCCTAATTGGCAGACCTTATCTCCAGAGTTTGAAAGTGGAACAAGAATTCTTTTCCAGCAAACCGCTGCACCCACTGGATGGACAAAAGACACGACGCATAACGACAAGGCACTACGTGTCGTAAATGGTGCAGTGAGTACTGGCGGCACAGTTTCATTTACATCCGCATTCACATCGCAGGCTGTTAATGGTGCAGTGGGAAGTACGACGTTGACACTCGCTCAAATACCAGCCCATGCACACAATATAAATTATCGAAATGCAGTCAAAGGGCAGACTGGCTACAACACTGGCTCTAGCAATGGAGGGGGTTCGAGTGGCACGCAGTACAACCTCAGTACTGACAATGCCGGAGGTGGTGGATCCCATAATCACACCTTTACTGGGACCGCCATCAATCTGGCTGTGCAGTACGTTGACGTCATCATCGCAACCAAAAACTAATCATGGAAATTAAACCGGGAATCTACTGTCCCTTAATTAAAAAAGACTGCATTGGGTTGCAATGCGCTTGGTTCACGCAAGTTCGTGGCCACAATCCTAATACCGGAAAAGAAGTCGATGAATGGTCTTGTGCAATCGCATGGCTTCCTGTTTTGCTAATCGAAAATAGCCAGCAACAACGATCAACCGGAGCTGCAGTTGAGAGTTTTAGAAATGAAATGGTGAAAGCAAATGAAGTTGGGCAGCAGGTTTTATTAGCGGCAACTGGTGCTCAAATTAGGCCGCAGATCAATATGGAGGTCGGAAAATGAGTATGCCAATGCGAGCGACAATTATTCCTTCAGACGAGTTTTGTTCAGTAGATGGCGTGGGTTTTGTTGGTGTTGAAATGAAAAATGTGGCTGCTGATGTGCACGCCGTTCAGTGGTTTGGGTCATCAGGGGAGGAAGAAATTTTGGATCTAAAAACAGGGCGAATAGATAGAAACGAAAAAATTCAAAACCTCGATGCTTTTCAAAACGTTCTGAATTCTTATTGGAAGATTAGAGCCGCTCATGAATTTGTTGAGCAAGAAGTTCTCAATGAGCAAACCATTATTGAGGTCTAGCATGGATACAAAAGCTTTTCCTGCGTTTGGCTATACCGTAATACGTCATCAAATAGCAAAGAATGAAATCTTGAATGATGAGCTGTATGTTGATGGCCTAGTCAGCGTGCGAGTTCCATTTGAGACTTGCTGGTTTTATACAAAGGGGCTTGTTAATCAAGTCAATGTCGATACTGCCGAAGTTTCCGTGCGCAGTCCAGGTTACAGCAATGCGATCATCAAAGAAACAGCGGGCTTATGGCGCGCAAATTTTATCGAAGATACGACGGTGTTTTGTGTGCCACAGCCACAGCCTGCAAATCCACTACTGCTGTTAATTGACCGTCTCCAAGTGTTTTCACTCCCTGCCGGGAAAAGTGTGACGCTCCCGCAAGGTACTAAGCTTTCACTTTGCCAAGGCCAGTTAAAAATTGAAAATTCAATTATTCGTGAACTAAGACAAATTGAATTTAAAAGTGGCGATCGTCAAGTGGTAGCTATTGAAGATTGTTTCGGTTTAATTTTTCCATGAAGAATATCTTCAAAATAAATGTTTGGAATTCATCGATCGCTTGCCTTACAAGCGAGGTCGCTGCTATTTATGCTTTTCATCTGATTGTCAGTGGATACGTATCAGCGACCTGGTTGTTGATCACTTTTGTTGTTTACATGGTCATCCAGATCTCCGTATCAGTTGGTCTTCATCGTTATTACACGCATCGGGCATTTGAATGCTCAGCATTCTGGCGGTATTTCTTTTCTATCGTAGGTACGCTAAGTTTTCATGCAAGCCCCATAGCCTTTGTGCACGCGCATCATGCTCATCATAAATATGCTGATACGGACAAAGATTCCCATATCGTAGGCTGGTGGTTTTTCTTGGTCAGGCGTTATAGGGTTCCTGAGGGAATGAACTCTAGAGCGATTATCCGAATTGCTCGTGATCCATTTCAAGTACTCCTCCTTAATTACGGCGCACTTCTTTGTTTTATGACATTGGCAGTGATTTATTCCATCTCTCCTTATCTTGCGCTATTTGGTTACGTTACACCTGTAGCGCTATATTTTTTCTTCACTGCAATCCACCAAACAATCAGTCATGGCCGCAATGGTGCACGTGACTTGCAGTGGCTGGAGTTGTTAATGCCAACTTCTGAGTGGCGACATGCATATCACCATATGCATCCAACCCGATGGGACTGGGGGAAGTTTGACATTGGCTCATACGTTATTCGATTGATTAAACGATGAATTATTTTAGTCAGATTGCACTTAAATTTGACGTTCCTGATTTTGATATCTCTTCATGGCGTATGGCGCAGGTTGCAGATATTCCTGATCGAGCAAGATACAAATATACTCTTTGGGAAACAGAATCAGCGCCACCAACACCGCTTCATGTCTACGCAGTTCCGAATCCTTTTGCAAAAAACTTACTTTTGCAACTTCCGAGAGCAGTATTAGATCGTGAGGTACCCGGTGTGTTCTACATGAAAATGGAGAAGCCACATCCTAATTCGACTGTGCCGCCGCATGTTGATATTGGAAGGCGTTCAGCAATAAACGTATACATCAAATGCTCACAAGAAATTACAGAATTCTTTGAAGCAAATGAAGAAACGAAAACCCTTGCATCTCAAGGAGCCTTCGTTGCAAAGGAAGGTGACGCATGGCTATTAAACGTCTCAAAACCTCATGCGGTAAGAATGTCGAGTGCAAGTTTACGTTCATGCATTTCATTTAGTTTTCGTAAGCTTCGATTTAATGAGTTGGTAGGTTTGCTGCCAGCTTGCTAAAGAATTATGAATTGCTCACTTCATCATCTGTTCCCGACTGCAGTTGGAATGTTCAAAAGTGATAACCACGAGGAATATAAACGTACATTCTTTTCTCGTATGCCTGAGCATTGCATTTTGCATGAGAGCGGGCAAGGCTTAATTTCTGGGGAAGGCTCCGGGAAAGTCTATCTGCACACGGATGAATTTTTAAAACCATTCTTTGAATTTGTCTCTCGTTGTGTCGCAAGCTATCTTGATCAGTTGGCTTATGACCGTTCACGTGTAGCGATCAATATTGTTAAAACATGGATTAGTGCAACCGACGGTCGTACTGTGACTCCAGTGCATGCACATGCCACAAGCCACTTATCGTTTGTCTATTACATGAATATGCCGGCTCAAGCCGATGCTATCGCGTTTCAAATTCAGTCTTCACCTAACGAGCCTTATTATGGTGCGTTCTCAGAGGGAACCAACCGCCAGCGGTCGATGGTTTTGGAAAGAAATTCACTCAATTCCAATCAGTCGATTGTGCTTGTTGAAGAGGGTCAGCTTCTCGTTTTTCCTAGTCATCTTCATCATGGCACGATAAAAATAGGCGATATGGGCAACGACCAACGTATCGCATTGGCTGGTGATGCTCTTTTAGTTTTTAATGAAACTGAACCAAACTATGCGACTGGTATATTCGACCCGCGTACTTGGCGAACTTTTTAAACTTTATAAATACATTGATACATAAATAATTTGATGATAGGCCCGTTTAATGCCTGCCTGGATATTTCTTGGCAGGCATTTTCTTTTGGAGAAATGAATGGCAGTTGATAACGATTACTCTGATGTTCTCAGTCTTCGACCAGATGATTTGGACGAGCTTTTGACGCGAGCGGCAGAGAAGGGGGCGGAGCGCGCACTGTCAGCGCTTGGTTTGGAAAATGGCCATGCGGCGAAGGATATTCGGGATCTGCGTGGGTTAATCGAAGCATGGCGTCAGGCACGCCAGACTGCGTGGCAAACGTTTATCAAACTTTTGACCACCGGCGTTCTTGTTGCACTTATCGTTGGAGCGAGTATCAAACTCAAGCTTTATGGAGGTGTCCAGTGATTGAGACGCTTCTTGGTGGCTTGCTTGGTGGTGCTTTTCGTTTAGCTCCTGAGATTATGAAGTGGCTTGACCGAAAAGGTGAGCGCGGCCACGAGCTTGCAATGCAGGATAAAGCTCTTGAATTCGAGAAGCTGCGCGGAGCCCAGCGAATGGCCGAGATAGGTGCCTCAGCTGATGCGGCATGGAATACCGGCGCCATAGAGGCCCTAAAAGAGGCTGTGACTGCTCAAGGGCGGCCCACGGGCGTTAGGTGGGTTGACGCCCTCTCAGCCAGTGTTCGTCCCGTTATCACTTACTGGTTCATGGGACTTTACTGCACCGCTAAGGCAGCGGCATTTGCAGCCGCAGTTACTGCCGGTGCGACTTGGGGTGTGGCTATTCTTAATGCGTGGACGGAAGGCGATCAGGCGTTATGGGCTGGAGTGCTAAATTTCTGGTTCCTGGGGCGTGTGTTTGACCGCGTACGACCATGATTGACGTCCCACAGGCAGCCATTGATCTAGCTAAGCGGTTTGAGGGATTTTGCCGGGTTCCGAAGAACGATCCTGGTCGGGCGTATCCGTACATCTGCCCAGCGGGTTACTGGACAATTGGATATGGCCATCTTTGCGACCCAAAGCATCTACCGATTACCGAGCCCGAAGGCGAAGCTTATCTGGCGCACGATCTTGAAACAGCGCTAGTTTCAACGCTTCGTTACTGTCCGGTGCTCGCTGCAGAGCCGGAATGCCGACTGGCTGCGATTGTTGATTTCACCTTCAACCTGGGAGCTGGTCGGCTTCAGACATCAACTCTCAGACGGCGCGTAAACCAGCGGGATTGGCATGAGGCGGCTTCGGAACTGAGTCGCTGGGTATGCGGCGGCGGAAGGGTGCTGCCTGGACTAATTGCGAGGCGCAAGTCGGAGGCTAGGCTATTGCTAGGGGGACTGCAGTAGCTCGAAGTTGATTCCTAAGCCAGATGTTATTCGGGAACACATAATTTCTGATGCCTGCCATCCTCCACAGCACTCTGGACTCAGCGCTATGGTCATGCAAATCAGCTTTTCCTCCTGAATGACTTCGGCAATAGCTTCAATGAAACTATCAATTACCTCATCAGAGAACATCGGGATATATTTTCCCCCTGATTTGCAGAAAAAATAGTCGATATCCAGATTCAGAATCCATCCGTCGCTAGGATAGTCCTTCAAAAAACTCTGTAAGTTTCTCGTAAATATGCTGGCGATCATATGTTCATATTTGACGGATCCTTCTGGCGGATCTCCCATCTCATGTGTAGCAAGAAAGCACTCCGCCAGCGTTGCTGGAAACTTTTCGAAAAATAATGAGAGATAGTTGTCCCAAGAAATTAGTGGCCACTTATCAGTGCTTTTACGTTCTGTACCGAAGGCAAGGTAGTCAGCCAAGGTAATGCTCTTCAGATCAGGCACTGATGCGAGCCATGATGCTTCTTTGATTGATCGGGTGTCGTAGTGCGCGTCGATATGAAAGAGGCTGTATCTCTTTTCGGGAGAGATGTGTTGCATCCAGCACCACAATGCGGCACGATGGTTATCCATCACGTAGATGTTTTTTTGTCGAAACAGAAAATTCATCTCTGTTGATAGCGAGGCGTTTCGACCTTTAAAGGGTAAGAGCCATGAGCTAGATGCTGAAGAAGTCACACATTTACTCCCGCAAGACTAGAAAAAAGAGGGTGGGTAATCATCTTGCTTCAGCTTCGCGTAAGCGTTTTTTCGTTTCGTCGCGAGCCTGACCTAAATAATCAAACTGTCCTGTCAGCAATGTGTCTATCGCACACCAGACCCTAGCGCTTTGTTTGACGGAGTCGCCGGCGCCACCAGCTTTAAGTTCGCGAGATGGGCGCATCGCAGGCCCCAGTTTGTAGACGAAATGCTCCTCTTTCGTTTCGCACCAAAGAGGGTTTTTCTCTGCCACATTAGCCCAGATTTCGTGAGCCTCAATGCGATGAACTGACTGTAGCTTTCCTCGGTAACGGAAAGCTATATAGTTGGGAGGCTGCTGAGGCCAGTGATTGCCAACTGGGTGAAAGTACGCGCCATCTTTTTCGACGACGTCTATCCAAGTATGAGTTCCACTTTCTCGCATCGCTTGGGATCCCAAGGAGACGACGTAGACCATGTTATCGCGTAGTGTATCCATCGCAGAAAATTTCTCCAGGTGGGTCGCTAGCTCCTTGAGCCAGAGGCGTTCTTCAAGCACCTTGGTCTGGGCAAGTGAGTGGATAGCCAGTGCACGGATCAGCCCCCATGAGAGGTGTATCAGGGGAACGCCGTCAATGTCTTTCGGTAGACGCAATCGAGCAATCTCATCTGATGCCGCAGAAACGGAAATCATAAGTTTGTGTCGAGCTTTAAGGTGGTCTTGGTCGAGCCGAGGTTTGTATCGTCGTAATTGAGCGACCGTGGGTAAAACCCAGCCTTGTTTGGCCTCTACGATGCAGTGCAATTCTTTACCATAGTGAATTTCAAGATCGGTATAGCCCTTATCAATGCCTGACTGCTGTAATACTAGGAGCCCGTCAGAGAGCTTTAGCTCTCTACCAACGATATGGCTGCTCAGGGTATTCAAAAAAACAGGGCAGCGATCCAGCGTCCAGCCCAGCGCATATGTTGCGCTGTTCTCATCTCTTCCGAGGAGTTGAAATATGTTTGAAGGGTATTCCCCTCGAAGGACTAGGCTCATGAGATAAATTTTTCGCGGAGCGTTCGAGTTGACTATGATCCACTTAACTTTTCTATATTTTACAAGCCCTTTATTTAATGACCCAAAGGCCCAAAGCTAGATCTTATATTTGCTAGTTAATAAGATTTTATTTGGGCTTAGCGCACAGCAATCGCAAGTGAATGCCAATCCGTCGTGTACGCTGGCGTGCGTCGCTCTTGTTTCATAATCCAGTTCCGCTTCTTCGCCCCTAACATTGCAGCGCCCAATTTTATTTTTCCGCGTCCGTATCGGTCATTTACGCGATCTACAGTCAGCATGAGCTCCGGGTTTGCCGCAGGTTGGTCGTTATCGAAATTTAGCGTCAAGTGTGTGGTAGTTGCTGGTTGCAAGTCCATCAGCATTACGCCGGCCTTTGAATAGTTGAATCCTGGGCGGTAGATAGCCTTCAAGACCTCTAACGCCGCGCGTACGATACGCGTTGTATCGTCGGTCGGCTCCATAAGAGGCTGCGTGCGGTACGCACCGTATTGCTCATCATTCCTGCGGAAAGGGCTGGTACGGATGAACGCCATGACCTGATTCACATGGCTGCCTTGCCGGCGTAGTTTCTCTGCAGCGCGACTGGCGAATTCTGCAATTGCTTCTTCAAGCTCCCGGAGATCCGTGACCGGATGGCCGAAAGAACGGGTGCATGCGATTTCCTGTTTGTCCGGGGCGACATCCTGCAGACTGATACAAGAGATACCATTGAGCTCATGAATGGTTTTTTCAAGCACCACAGACCAGCGTGCGCGGGCTACGCTTGGTGCTAGTCTGGCTAGATCTAGTGCGGTGTGAACTCCGACTTGATTCAATTGCGTACTAAGCTTCTGACCCACACCCCAAATCTCGCGCACGTCAGTGGCTGCTAGCAGTGCCTTGCGCGCATCGCTTGGTAATTGTCCCCAGTGACAGACTTGCGCTAGCTCAGCCGGGTAGCTGCCGGGCTTTCGCTCGGCGGTCTTTGCGATGTGATTCGCAAGCTTTGCGATGGTCTTGGTAGGACCGAGGCCGATACAGGTCGGGATGCCAACCCAGCGCAAGATGCGTGAGCGCACCTTGTGTGCTCGCTCTGAAAGATCGCCCCGGATACCGCTCAAGTCAACAAAGCTTTCGTCAATCGAATAGATCTCTTGCCGATGGCCGAGGCCTGCCGCAAGAGCCATCTTCCCGTCGCTCATATCAACGTCGAGCTCGAAGTTTGCCGACCCCCCAACTAACCCCGCTGAGTCTTT
>JACCDI010788520.1_pt1 | contig 16977 bp, 19 predicted proteins | sample 7442791 | NCBI WGS metagenome assembly JACCDI01 (sample SAMN15323434, study PRJNA562643) | freshwater metagenome | isolation source: river surface water | place: USA:Blue River Watershed | collected 2017-08-15 | reverse complement strand
TGATCGCCGGGCGGGGGACCCGCGATCAGGGCCCGGCGCATGCCCTGAAGGCCGCAGATCGGGCGACATTTTCGGCGCTGATCGATGTGATCACCGAGGCGACGATTGATTACCTGTCCGAGCAGGTAACCGCCGGGGCCGAGGTGGTGAAGCTGTTTGATTCTTGGGCCGGGTCGCTGAAGGGCGCGGATTTCACCGACTTCGCTGTGAAGCCCGCCGCGCGGATCATTGCAGAACTGAAATCGCGCCACCCCGGCCTGCCCATCATCGCCTTCCCGCGCGAGGCAGGGGCGGGCTACATCGGGTTCGCCAAGGCCACGGGGGCGGATTGCGTGGCGGTGGACAATTCGGTGTCACCGGAATGGGCGGCGGAGCATGTTCAGATCTCGGGCTGCGTGCAGGGCAACCTTGCGCCTGAACACATGGTCACGGGCGGCCAAGCCTTGGTCGACGCGACACGCCGGGTGGTTGATGCCTTCAAGGACGGACCGCATATCTTCAACCTTGGCCACGGCATCACGCCGGACGCCAACCCCGACAACGTCTCCCTCATGATAGACACCGTGCGCCGGGGGTAACCCGCGCAAAGGTGAGTATTTGGAAAGGCGCAAATCCCGCAGAGCTGGGCCATCTAGCCGTGTCGGGTGTTGATATTGACTTACCCCATCCGGGGCGCGAAGTTGCCGCGCGTTTGCAAGGGAGATGCGCCGTGGAGTGGACCAACGTTCTGGCCAGCCGGTCAAGCCGGATGAAAGCCTCGGAAATCCGGGAGCTTTTGAAGCTGTTGGACCAGCCCGACATTATCTCGTTTGCGGGTGGCATTCCCGATCCGGCGCTGTTTCCGGTGTCGGCGTTCAAGGATGCCTTTGCCGAGACGCTGACCAGTCAGGCCAATGCGGCGCTGCAATATTCGGTCTCGGAAGGCTACAAACCCCTGCGCGACTGGATCGCGGGCGAGATGGGCAAGCTGGGCATTCCCTGCGACGCCAGCAACATCCTGATCACCTCGGGCTCGCAGCAGGCGCTGGATTATCTGGGCAAGTTGATGCTGTCGCCAGGGGATACCGCCTTGGTCGGCTGGCCGACCTATTTGGGCGCGTTGGGGGCATTCAACGCCTATGAGCCGAATTATGATCGGCTGGACCCCAAGGGCAACCGCTCTGCCGCCGACTTCGCCGCCACGGCGGAAAAAGCCGGGGGCCGGGTGAAGTTCGCCTATCTGTCGGTCGATTTTGCCAACCCCACTGGCGAGACGCTGGACCGCGCCGCGCGCGAAGCGGTGATCGATCTTGCAGATGAGGCCAACATCGCCATCATCGAGGACGCCGCCTATCAAACGCTGCGCTTTGACGGCGAGCCGATTCCGCCGATTCTGGCCCTTGAAATCGCCCGCAAGGGCAGCATTGAAAACTGCCGCACGCTTTATTGCGGCTCCTTCTCGAAATCCTTGGCCCCCGGCCTGCGCGTGGGCTGGATTTGTGCCGCGCATGACATCATCAGCCGGCTGGTGCTGATGAAACAGGCGGCGGATCTGCATTCCTCGACCGTCAACCAGATCGTGACCCACAAGGTCGCCTCGACCATCTTTAACGCCCATGTCGACACCCTGCGTGCCACCTATATGGCGCGGCGCGACCATCTGTTGGCGGCGCTGGCGCGCGAGATGCCACAAGGGGTGAGCTGGACGAAACCCGAAGGCGGGATGTTTGTCTGGGTGACGCTGCCTGCGGGAATGGACGGGGCCGATCTGCTGGCGCAATCGCTGAAGACCGAGCGGGTGGCCTTCGTGCCGGGCCGGGCATTTTATGCCGATGGATCGAACGGCAACACGCTGCGGCTCTCTTTCTCTTGCGCCAATGAGGCCCAGATTGACGAGGGCATGAAGCGGCTTGGTCGGCTGATCCGGGCTAACGCCTGACATATCGCGCACCACAGCCTTGGGCTTGCGCCTTTGAAAATACTCCACGGGAGGTCCGGAGGGTGTGAAACCCTCCGGGGGGTGGGCCAAACGCCCCGTTAGCTGGCCTGAAACACCGGCCCCAGCATCGCGGCCAGCGCGGCAAAGGCCTCATCGCGGCCTTCGCAGCCTGCGCCGACGCGGATGGAAACCGACCCCGCCCAGCCAAAGCGGCCAGCCATTTCGGGGCGCAGCGTGATCTCCAGCCCCTTTGGCCCGGCCACCACAGCGGCCAAGGCGTCCGTGGCCCCAAAGCTTTCGTCGGTCACCTCAAACCAGACCGGACCGCCGCCCAAGGGCTGACGAAAGAGCGCATAGGCCTCATCCTCCGCCTCGCCTTCGGCAAAGCCGACAAAGAGCACACCCTCTTCGTCATCTTCAACGACCGAGGCATAGGCTGCCTTCACCACGATATCGGCCATCATGCCCCCCGCAGGCCGGGCGCTGGGATCAGGTCCATTTGGCCACCGGCGGCAGACTCATCAGCACGGCATTGGCGTCATGGCCCGTCTCGAGGCCGAACTTGGTGCCCCGGTCGTAGACGAGGTTGTATTCGGCATAAAGTCCGCGGTGGATGAGTTGCGTTTCGCGGTCAGCATCAGTCCATGCTGTCGGCAGCCTGCGTTCCGTCACGGGCCGGAAGGCGGGCAGGAAGGCCGCGCCAACGGCTTTGGTAAAGGCGAAATCGGCCTCCCAATTGCCGGTGTTCAGATCATCATAAAAGATGCCGCCGACACCACGCGCCCGGCCGCGATGGGGGACGAAGAAGTATTCGTCAGCCCAAGCCTTGAAGCGGTCGTAATAGGCCGGATCATGGGCGTCGCAGGCGCGTTTCATCTCACCATGAAAATGCGCCGTGTCCTCGGGATATTCGATGCAGGGGTTCAAATCCGACCCGCCGCCAAACCACGAAGCACCGGGGGTCCAGAACATGCGGGTGTTCATATGGACGGCGGGGGCATGGGGGTTGACCATATGCGCCACCAGCGAGATGCCCGAGGCCCAAAAGCGCGGATCAGATTCCATGCCCGGCACGCCCCGCGCAGCCATAGCCTTTTGAGCGCGCGCGCCCAAAGCGCCATGCACTTCGGACCAGTTGACGCCAACCTTTTCAAAGACCCGGCCGCCACGCAGCACCGACATGATGCCACCACCGCCATCTTCGGCGCGGCTGGTCGGGGTGACATCAAAGGTCACGGGCGTCTCGCCTGCCGGGGTGGCGCGGACCTCTAACTCTTCAAAAGCGGCCACGATCCGGTCGCGCAGGGAACGGAACCAGGCGGCGGCGCTGGCCTTTTTGGGGGTGAAATCGTCGGTCATCGGGGCTCTCTTTGGCGGCTGTTGCCCTTGCCTAGCATTGGCTGGGCCAAGGCTCAACGCGGATGATATGGCATAGCGGGCGCGGCGCGGTATAGTTGGGGCATTCTGGTCATGGATTGCGAGTCGCGCCGATGAAACGCCTGATGCTTCTTCCTGTGCTTTTTCTGTCCGCCTGCGGCACCCCGCAAGAGCAGTGCATCAGTGCCAATACCCGCGATTTGCAGGTGGTGGACCGCTTGATCCGCGAGACCGAGGGCAATCTGGCGCGGGGTTATGGGTTTGAGACGGTCACGGTTTATGAACCGCGCTGGGTCAACTGCACGCCGCGCCCGACCGACGCGGTGCCAGAACCCGAGCTTGAGATGTGTTTTGAACAGGTGCCGGTGACAGTGCGCAAAGAGGTGGCGCTGGATCTGGAGGCCGAGGCGGCCAAGCTGAACAGCCTAGAGGCCAAGCGCAAGGGGTTGGCCAAGGCAGCCGAAAGCGTGATTGCCCAGTGCAAGGCGAAACATCCCGAATAAGGCCGCTGCAGCGTTAATGCGCCGGGGCGGCGACCGGGTCCAGCAGGCTGCGCCCGCCATCGACGGTCAGGATCTGACCCGTCAAGAACGACGCGGCATCCGAGGCCAAGTATTGCACGGTTTCCACCAGTTCCGAGGCAGGCGCAATGCGGCCCAAAGGCGTGCCCGCCTCGATGATTCCGCGCCAATCGGATTCGTCCTTGAGCGCGGCTTGCAGGCTGCCGGAGAGGACTGACCCGAAGGCCACGGCGTTCACCCGGATACCTTTGGGTGCCAGCGCCACCGCCAAGGATCGCGTCATCTGATCGACCGCCGCGCAGGCGATGGAATAGCCCAACAGGCAGGTCTGGGTGCGGCTGGCGGCAATGGAGGACAGGTTGATGATGCTACCAGCGGGCGGGCGCGGACCTTCAGTCTCGCCCAACAGGTCCGCCTGCTTGATCATCCTCTTGGCAGTCATCTGGCTCAGGCGCAGGCTGGTCATCAGGTTTTGCTGCAGCATCTCGTCCACCGCGTCTTCTTCAACCTTCAGGGGTTCAGAGACCCGCATCATGCGGCTGGCGTTGACGAGAATATCCACGCGGTCAAAGGCGTCGATGGTGGCAGACAAAAGGTTGGCGATGGTCAATTTCTGGCGCAAATCGCCTGCGAACATGCGCACCGGCCCATCGCCGCGCGCTTCCTCGCCGATTTCATCTTCAAGCCGCGCCTCGTCCATATCGGCGAACATCACATTTGCGCCCTTGTCGACGAAGTGGCGGGCAATCGCGAGACCGATGCCATTGGCGGCACCGGTCACGATGGCAGTCTTACCGGTGATGGAAAAGGACATGGGGAAACCTTTCGAAGGGCTCAGCGCGCCCGGATCGGGTGGGCCGCGCGGAACAGGCGGAAGACGGCGTCGCCGCCGATCTCTTCGACCGTGCGAAACAGCGGGGTCAGGATGCGATCATAAGGCAGATGGCGGTTTGCCACCAGCCACAGTGTCCCGCCCGGCAAAAGCCCGCGATGGGCGGCGCGCAGGAAGGCGGCGCCAAGCTCGGGGTCGGCAGCGCGGCTGATGTGGAAGGGCGGGTTCATCACCACCGCATCCCACGGCTGGGCGGGCTTGAAGCGGGTGGCATCGGCCCAGTGAAAGCGCGCGCGGGGGTCGGTGATGTTGCGTTCCGCACAGTCCAGCGCGGCCCGATCAGCCTCGACCAGATCCAGCGATTTGACATCGGCGCGGGTCAGGATAGCGCGGGCGAGATAGCCCCAACCCGCCCCAAGATCGGCCACACGACCATAAAGCTTTTCGGGCAGGGCTGCTGCCAGAAGGACCGACCCGCGATCCGGCGCATCAGCCGAGAACACGCCCGGCAGGGTCACAAAACCGCCCTCAATCTGGCGCGGGGTGGCAGCCCAGCCTTCGGGCTGTGGCCCCGCGCCCAGCACGCAGGCCTTGCCATGGGCCTTTGAGATCACTTCGCCCAGCGTAAAGCCTGCGGCGCGGGCCAGTTTCAGCACAGAGTCGATCCCGTCGGTCTTTTGGCCATCCACAAGGATCGGTGCCCCAGCGGGCAAAAGTGCCGAGGCTTGGGCAATCAGTGCCAGCGCCTCGGCCCGCGCGCGGGGCAGGCAGACAACTACGGCCGAAGGCTGGCCGCCCTCCATCCGATAGCCTTGCGCCTGAAAATGGTCGACATCGGGCTTGAACCCGGTCAGCACCACAACCCGCGCCTTCGGCAGGGCCGACAGATCATCCCCGGCCTGCGGCGACAGCACCACGATGTCGCCCAAGGGCGGCAAGACAAAGGCGCCGCTGTCCAGCGCCATTTCCAGTCGGGCAGATCGCATGGGCTGGTGCGGCCTTACGGCCTACTCCTTTTCCATCGTGCATTGCAGCGGGTGCTGGTGACGCCGAGCGAAATCCATCACCTGCGCCACCTTGGTTTCGGCGATCTCATACGAGAACACACCCACCACCGCGAGTCCCTTCTTGTGGACCGTCAGCATGATCTCAAAAGCCTGCGCATGGTTCAGGCCAAAGAAGCGTTCAAGGATATGCACGACGAATTCCATCGGCGTGTAATCGTCGTTCAACAGCATGACCTTATAAAGCGGCGGGCGCTGGGTGCGCGTCTTGGTCTTGGTCAAAAGCCCAGAGTCAGGACCGTCACCGGACCCGCCATCTTTTTCAGACATGGTAAAGGGCGTTACTGCCAAGGCGGCCTCATCTTCGGATTCGTGCTTCAAGGTCTTGCGGCGCAATATAGCGGATTTCCGGCTTGCGGAAAGGCCCCCTTCCCGCAAAGGCTGTGCGGCAGAGGAGATGACTATGCTGACCACCATCGGGTTTGATGCCGACGACACGCTTTGGCACAACGAAACCTTCTTTCGCCTGACCCAAGACCGCTTTGCCGAGCTTTTGGCCGATCATTCGCCAGCCGACCATTTGCATGACCGGCTTCTGGCAGCCGAACGGCGCAATCTTGGCCAGTATGGCTTTGGCGTCAAAGGCTTCACCCTGTCGATGATTGAGACGGCCATCGAAGTCTCGCAAGGCCGGGTGCCCGCCGCGGTGATCGGGGAAATTCTGGCAGCGGGGCGTGAGATGCTGGAGCATCCGGTCGAGCTTTTGCCCCATGCCCGCGCTGTGGTGACATCCCTTGCGGACGCGTATCGGGTGGTGCTGATCACAAAGGGTGATCTTCTGGATCAGGAACGCAAATTGGCGCAATCCGGGCTTGGCGATCTCTTCGATGGGGTCGAGATCGTGTCGGACAAGACGCCCGAGATTTATCGCGCCGCCTTTGCCCGCCACGGCACGGGGGCGGATCAGGGGCTGATGGTGGGCAACTCGCTGAAATCCGATGTGCTGCCGATGCTGGCCGTCGGCGGCTGGGGCGTACATGTGCCACATGGGCTGACATGGGCACTGGAGCGCGCCGATCCACCCGTCGGCCACCGGCGATTTCATGAGATAACCGACTTGGCCCCCCTGCCCGATTTGGTGTCCGAGCTGGCACAAAGCCACAAGACCTAGTGGTGACGCACGCGATGCGTGTAAATTGCAACCATGAGAAACTCTGTGAAAGCCATTGAAACTAAGGGGTTTTCCGGTTTCAAAACCCGTGCTACTCTGGCTCGAGCATAAAGATAAGCCTCCGGCAACAGGGGGCATTGAGGCAGAGCATGATCGGCAAGGCTACGACGCACCTTCTGGGGCAGTACGTTCGCAATTTCGCTATTGTGATGGCAGTGGGCCTGCTGGGCGCCTGTGGGGGCATGCAGCCCGCTGGGGCAGTGCCCTATTCGGCTTATGTGATGGATGCCCGCACTGGCGAGACGCTGTATTCGGACAATTCCGAAACGCGGCTGCACCCGGCCTCGCTGACCAAAATGATGACGCTTTACATCGCGTTTGAAGAGATTGAGCGCGGTCGGCTGTCGCTGGATACGATGGTGACGGTGTCGAAATATGCTGCAGCACAACCCCCGTCGCGGTTGGGTTTGAAGGCGGGGCAGAAGATTCAACTGCGCTATCTGATCCGCGCGGCAGCCGTGAAATCGGCGAATGACGCCGCCGCCGCGATCGGCGATCATATCGGCGGAAACCATGAAAAGTTTGCCGCCCGCATGACAAAGACGGCCCGCGCTTTGGGCATGAAGGACACCACGTTCAAAAATGCCCATGGTCTGACGGCCAAGGGCCATCTGTCCACCAGCCGCGATATGTCGGTTCTGGGGCGGCATCTGTTTTACGATTTCCCCCAGTATTACAACATCTTCTCGCGCCGCTCGACCGATGCGGGGCTTGCGCAGGTCAACAACACCAACCGTCGGTTTCTGGACGCCTACAAGGGCGCGGATGGCATCAAGACCGGCTACACCGACGCGGCGGGCTTTAACCTGACCGGCAGCGCCGAACGTGGCGGCGTGCGGATCATTGCCACCGTGTTCGGCGGCAAATCGACCGCCGACCGCAATGCGAAGATGGCCGATCTTCTTGATATGGGTTTCCGCAAGGCGGGCAAGAATGTGCAGGAACAGCCGCCGACCAAGATTGCCCCGGCCGATGATGAAGCCCTGATGGCCGCCAACAGCGCCGATGAGGCCTTGCCTGAAGTTGAGGGCGGTGCGGCTAAGACCATTCGGCTGCAGTTGGCCGTAAAGACCTCATTGCGGCCGCAGGCGCGGCCCGAATATGGGGAGGCCGCCGAAGAGGTTGTGGCCTCTATGCAAGACAGCATTGCGGGGGCCTTGGCCGAAGCGGCAGGCGCGCCACCGCCGGCTGACAGTCTGGAAGGCCAAGCCGTGGCATTGTCGGTCACCGCGGCACCGGCCGTGACATCCAATGTGGCTTTGGTGGCAATGGCCCCACGCCCCGAGAAGCGCGCGGCGCCGATCTATGACACCACAGCCGAATTGGCCGTCGCCGAGGCCGAGCAGGTGGCGGCGAGCGAGGTTGTGACGTTGTCCACCTCGGGTGGGCGGCATTACGGGGTGATGATCGGGCAGTTCAACAGCCACAATGAGGCCGATCGGTTCCTGACCAAGACCGTGCTCGCAGAGGGTCCGACCTTGGGCCATGGGCTGCGAAAGGTCGTACATGGCAATCAGGGCTATACCGGCAATGTGCTGGGCCTGACCCAGCGCGAGGCCGATCTGGCCTGTGCGCGGCTGCAGTCCAAGGGTGTGCAGTGCTTTACGATGGGCGCGCCAGAAGAAGTGCTGAACGGCGGCTGAGCCTAACGGCTTTGCCAAGCAGACGGGGGCGCTTCGCCCCCCGCGCGGGTTTGGGGACCAAACCCGCTTCCCCCCGAGAGTAGTTCCAAAGGCGCAAAACCTTAGGCCGAACCGTCCGATGGCCGCGGGGCTGCGGCGCGTGACAGCCGGTCATTGATGGCGCGGCCCAAGCCGTGATCGGGGATCGGCGCGGCGGTGATGCGGCCACGGGCCCCTGCAAGCCGGTCGGCTTCGCGCAGGCTGTGAAACAGGTTGGCCGCCGCCTCAGTCAGATCGCCCGAAGGCGACAGGTTCAGCGTGGCGCGGGCGATCCCTTCGGGGCTGGGGCCAAAGCCAAGGTGCACCGCATCTGGTTCCGGCCCGCAGTTTAGCCGCAAAGGGGCGGCGGGGGCATAGTGGCTGGCCAGTTGGCCCGGCGCGGTAAGCGGATCACCGGCTTGGTGCAGCGCGACAGGGCCGATCAGCGCCTCGATCTGTTCCAGCGCAATGCCACCGGGGCGCAAGAGGGTGGCAGGACCAGTCAGTCCAAGGATCGTGGATTCGACCCCAACCGCGCAAGGCCCGCCGTCAAGGATCGCGCCAATGCGGCCCGAAAGCCCTTGCGCCACATGCTCGGCCCGGGTGGGCGAGACCTTGCCAGAGGGGTTGGCTGAGGGAGCCGCCAAAGGTCCGGCAAAGGCGCGGATCAGCGCAAGGGCCACCGGATGGGCCGGGATGCGGATGGCGACGCTGTCAAGCTCTGCCGTGACGAGCGGTGAGAGGCCAACGCCCTCACGCAAGGGCAGCACCAAGGTCAGGGGGCCGGGCCAGAAGGCCTGCGCCAGCGTGCGGGCGCGCGCGTCGAATACGGCGAAGGTCTCGGCCATGGCCAGATCGGCGACATGCACGATGAGAGGGTTAAAGCGGGGGCGGCCCTTGGCCTCATAGATCCCGGCCACCGCCCGGCTGTTCTGCGCATCCCCCCCCAGCCCATAGACCGTTTCGGTCGGAAAGGCGACAAGCCCGCCGTCGCGCAGCATCTGCGCGGCGCGGGCAAGGCCCGAGGCGTCGGGCAAAAGGGGTTCGGTCAGGGTCATGCGTGACGCAGCGTTGGGGTTGCAGGGGTGGCCCAAGGGGCTAGGGTATGCCCACGGGCCATACCCGGCCCCACGCCATTTGCCAAGAAGCCGCCAGACCCGACCGAGGTTTTCATGCCCTACCGCGCCCCCCTGACCGAATTGCGCTTTGTGCTGGATCATGTGGCAGGCTTTGCCCAGGTGGCCGCGACGCCGCGCTTTGCCGAGGCCAGCCCTGAGACGGTGGCCGCCGTTCTGGGTGAGGCCGGGCGGCTGAGTGAAGAGACGCTTACGCCGTTGAACCGGGTGGGCGACACCCATCCGGCGCGTCTGGAAAACGGGGTGGTGCGCACCTCGCCCGGCTTTGCCGAAGGATATCGCGCCATCACCGCAGGCGGTTGGGTGGGCATGGCGGCCAGCCCGGCCTATGGCGGCATGGGTCTGCCGATGGCGCTGACATCCTGTGTCAATGAAATGCTTGGGTCGGCCTGCCTTGCGCTCCAGATGAACCCTTTGATGACGCAGGGCCAGATCGAAGCCTTGGAGCATCATGCCAGCGATGAGATCAAGGCGCTTTACATCCCCAAGCTGATTTCCGGTGACTGGTGCGCGACGATGAACCTGACCGAGCCGCAGGCGGGCAGCGATGTGGGAGCCTTGCGCACCAAGGCCGAGCCTTTGGCGGATGGCACCTATGCGATCACCGGGCAGAAGATTTACATCTCGTGGGCCGACAATGATTTCACCGAAAACGTCTGCCACCTGGTCTTGGCGCGGCTGCCGGACGCGGCGGAAGGGTCGCGCGGGATCAGCCTGTTCATGGTGCCAAAGGTCATTCCCAACGCGGACGGAACCTTGGGCGCGCGCAACGGCGTGAAGGTCGTCAGCCTTGAGCATAAGCTGGGGCTGAACGGCTCTCCCACGGCCGTGATGCAGTACGAGCGCGCCAAGGGCTGGCTTGTGGGCGCGCCGCACAAGGGGTTGGCCGCCATGTTCACCATGATGAACAACGCAAGGCTGGGCGTCGGGGTGCAGGGCGTCTCGATTGCCGAGGCCGCGTTTCAGCAGGCGCTGGCCTATGCGATGGAGCGCAAACAGGGCCGCACGCCCTTTGGGCAGGGGGCGATCATCGACCATGCCGATGTGCGCCGCATGCTGGCCGAGATGAAGGCCGAGACCTTTGCCGCCCGCGCCATTGCGCTGGCCTGTGCCGTGGCCATCGACATGGGAACCGCCACGGGCGAGGCTGGCTGGCTGGCCCGCGCGGGATTTCTGACGCCGATTGCCAAGGCTTACGGCACCGACGTGGGCAATCTGGTGGCGCAGATGGGCGTGCAAGTGCATGGCGGCATGGGGTTCATCGAAGACACGGGTGCGGCGCAGTTTCTGCGCGACGTGCGGGTGACGACGATTTATGAGGGCACCAACGGCATTCAGGCGATGGATCTGGTGGGGCGCAAAATGATGGACGGGGGCGAGGCAGCGCTTCGGCTGATCGACGAGATCGAGGCCGGGGCTGAAGCGGCGCGCAGCCTGTGGCCCGATCTGGCGACGCCGGTCTGGAACGCCGCCGAGGCGCTGCGCGAGGGGACGGAACTTTTGCTCGCCCAATCGCCCGAGGACCGCAACGCCGGGGCCGTGCCCTATCTGACCGCCTTTGCGCGGGTCTTGGGCGGACATTTCCACTTGAAGGCCGCGATGGCCGAGGCGGCGCGCGCTGATCTCGCCCGGGTCTATATCCGCCGTCTGATGCCCGATCATGCGGCGCATCTGGCGCAGTTGCGCGAAGGGGCCGCCGGGCTTTACGCGCTGACACCGCAGGCGTTGCAGGCGTGAGTTTGCGCTTTCCATTCGAGACCCCGCCCGACCCCGGTGCGGCGGTCGAGGTGGCCGAGGGTGTCTTGTGGCTGCGCCTGCCGCTGCCGATGGCCTTGGACCATGTGAATGTCTATGCATTGGCCGATGCCGATGGCTGGACGCTGATCGACACCGGCATGAACAGCCGCAAAACCCGCGACATCTGGGAGGCGGCTTTGGCCGGCCCCCTTGCGGGCAAGACGGTGGCGCGGGTGCTGCTGACGCATCATCACCCCGATCATGTCGGCCTTGTGGGCTGGTTTCAGGACCGCGGGGCCGAGCTTTTGACCACCCGCGCCGCCTGGCTTTATGCGCGGATGCTGACCTTGGACGTGCAGGACCGGCCTTCGGCGCAGTCGATGCAATTCTACACCCGCGCGGGGATGACCCCGGAGATGCTGACCAAACGGGCGACTGAGCGACCCTTCAACTTTGCTGATGTGGTGGCGCCGATGCCCTTGGGCTTCACCCGGGTTGAGGAGGGCGAGGCCCTGACCCTTGGCGGGCGGTGCTGGCGGGTTCGGCTGGGCCAAGGCCATGCGCCGGACCACATCACGCTGTGGAGCGAGGTGGACGAGTTGGTGATCGGGGGCGACCAGTTGCTGCCCGGCATTTCACCCAATATCGGGGTTTATCCAACCGAGCCTGACGCCGACCCGTTGACCGAGTGGCTGGAGGCGACCGCGCGTTTTGTGCCCCATGCGCGCGACGATCAGCTGGTGCTGCCGGGCCATAAGCTGCCCTTCACGGGTCTGCCCTTTCGCTTGCAGCAGATGGCCGAGAATCACCATCAGGCTTTGGAGCGGTTGCTGGGCCACCTGCACGAACCCCAAACGGCGGCAGGGTGTTTTCCTGCGCTTTACAAGCGCCCGATCGGCGAGGGGGAATATGGCCTGGCGCTGGTCGAGGCGGTGGCGCATCTGAACTGCCTCTTGCGTCGCGGTCAGGTTTGCCGTTCGCTGCGCGCCGATGGGGCTTGGCTTTGGCAGGCCGTGTAAGGGGTGCGCCCTGCCCTGTGAGCCGGGCAGGGCTGAGACAGGAGTGTCGGATGACCAAGACCGATCCAGAGGCTGAGGCAAAGCTTGCAGAGGCCGTGCGCAAGGCGAGCGGGCTGCCTCAGCGGGGGCAGGACGAGACGGCGCAGGCGGCGGCTGAGGTCGGGGCGGCCTTTGAGCCCGCGCTTTCCCCCGAGGACAAAAGCCCAGCACGCTGGGCCTATGAGCGGATGGTCCAGTATATCCGCAACTTTGAAGCGCAGTTAAACGCCAATGAAGAGGTGGCGATGGGCTTTGCCGGATCGGATGCCGGTGTCGTCAGCATCGAAGGCTTGGGCTATTACGACCCTGATATCCTGACCTTTTATGGCCGCGACGAAGAGGGGATGAAAACCCAGCTCGTGCAGCATGTCACGCAGCTTTCGGTGATCTTGCGCGCGGTGCCCAAAGTGGCGCCGGAAATCCCGGCGCGGCGCATCGGTTTTCACCTCGCACCCGGCTGGACAGGGGGCGAGGCAGGGGACGGGTCGGCCTAAGCAGCAGCCTTGCGCTCGGGCTGCCGTGGCGGCCCTGCCGCTGCATCGGACGAAACCATTGTGCGGCCACCTGCCCCCGTGACAGCGCCCGGTGAATCGGCTAAAGGCTGGCAAACGCGATACGAAGGAGCTTTCAAATGGCCGAACACAAACATGGTTCGATGGACATCCGCGATCATGAAAAGACCTTTGCGGGCTTTATCAAGCTCGCCATGTGGACCGCCGGCATCGCGATTGGCGTCCTGATTTTCATGGCGCTTGTGAACGCCTGATCGGTTTAACGTTCTTCGTCGCCCGCCAGAATTGGACCTGCCGCCATGCTGCGCCTCTCATTTGCTTTTGTGGCGCTGGTTGCCCTGACGGCCTGTGGTGCGGGCGGGACGAGTTCGGCGCCGAATGCCTCGGACAGTGCCATTCTTGCGGCGCGTTATGTCGATGACAGCCAGCCCTCGGTGACGCTGTTCACGGTGGTGAACAACCAAAGCGGATCTGGCGCCCATTCGGGGCTTTTGGTCAACGGATCAGAGCGCGTGCTCTTTGATCCCGCGGGCAGCTTCAACCATCCCCGGCTGCCTGAACGCGGCGATATGCACCACGGCATGTCCGACCCGATGGTGGCCTTCTACATCGACTATCACGCGCGTGAGACCTATCGGGTGATCGAACAGAAGCTGTCCGTATCGCCCCAAGTGGCCGAGATGGTGATCGCCCGCGCCAAGGCCCGCGGCGCCGTGCCGAAGGCGCATTGCGCCAATTCGATCTCGGCCATCTTGCGCGATGTGCCGGGGTTCGAAAGCCTAGGGGTGACTTTCTTCCCCAATCGGCTGGCCGACCAGTTTGGCGAATTGCCCGGTGTGATGACCCGCGTCATCACCGATGACGATGCCGATGACAATCACGGGGTCTTGCTGATTGATCCCGTCGAAGTCGCGGCGACGATCAACATCAACGGGAACTAAGCCCGGCGGTCCGGCTTAGGCTGCGCCCAGCATCACCGGCAAGAGATAAAACGTCACCCCGCCCGCGCCGATGGCGGCAATCATGTTGCGGGTCAGCACCCCTGCCAGAATCGTCACCGCAATAGCACCAAGGCGCACGGGATCCAGCGCACCTGCCGTGGCGGGCGGCCAGAGGACGGCCGGGGCCACCAGCGCCGGCAGCACCGCCACCGCCGTGTAGCGCAAGGACCGCACCAGCCAAAGCGGAAGCGGCCGGTTGCCGAGAAGCCCCAAAAACGACAGCCGGATCAGATAGGTGCCGATCCCCAGCACCACGACCACCAGCCAAAAGGTCGGACGGTCGATCATGCCCGCTCTCTCCACGCTTCGGTGATCGCCCCGGCCGCCATACCCACCGCCGCGCCGACCAAAAGCCCGGTGCCGTAAGGCATTGCCCAGAGCATCAGCGTCACCCCAACCGACACCGCCATGGCCACCGCATGCGGCAATGTGGTCAGCATGGCCGCGGTCATCCCGACAAAGGTGATGGGCATCGCGAAATCGAGCCCCCATGTGTCCGGCACCGCGCGGCCCAGATGCGCGCCGACGGCCGTTGAGACGTTCCAGATCGCGGTGATCGGCGTGACGGTGCCGAAGAAATAGGCCACCTTCTCGGCCACCGTCAGGCTGCGGTTCTTTTCAAACTCGGCCAGCGACAGGGCAAAGCTTTGGTCCACAAGGAAATAGGCGATGAGGGCGCGGATCCCCAAGGGCGCAGCGCCCAAGTGCGGGGTTAGTGCGACCGAATACATCATCATCCGCAGGTTCACCGCAAGGCCAGTGGCCAAGATAACCAAGACCGGCGCCTGATCCTGCATCAGTTGCAGAGCGGCAAGTTGGCTGGCCCCGGCAAAGACCGCGACGGAAAAAATCTGCGTGTCCCAAGGGCCAAGCCCGGCCTCGGCCGACAGCACGCCAAAGAGCATCGCGAAAGGCACAATAACCACAAAGAAAGGCAGCGCGTGGGCGGCACCTTTGTAAAACGCCTTGCGGGTCTGAGATGTGGGTCTGGGCAATTCGGGGGCAATCCGCTTGTCGAACGCGTGCCTTGGGCTTACGGCTTTCGTAAGCGAAGGGAAAGGGCCGGATGCGGATCTTTGGGGTGATCCTTGCGGGCGGACAGGGCCAGCGCATGGGCGGGGTGGACAAGGCGCTGGTGCCTTTGGCCGGCGCGCCCGTGCTTGCCCATGTGATCGCGCGGCTGGAGCCGCAGGTGGAACGGCTGGCGCTCTCGGCCAATGGTGATGCCGCGCGCTTTGCGCGTTTTGGTCTGCCGGTGCTGCCTGATGGGCCGGGTGCGGGCCCTTTGGCCGGTGTTCTGGCGGCGCTGCGTTGGGCCGCACCTTTGGGCGCGACGGCGGTTGTGTCGGCCCCGGTGGATGGCCCCTTCCTGCCCGGTGATCTGTGCCCGCGCCTATGTCTGGCGGCCGAAAGTGCACCCGAGGGGCTGGCCGTGGCACAGGCGGGCGGGCGGTTGCATCCGACCTTTGCGCTCTGGCCCGTGGAACTGGCCGAGCCTCTGGCCGCGTTTCTGATGTCTGGTGCCAAGCCCAAGGTGATGGATTTCGTCGCCGCCCATGGCGCGACCGAGGCGCGCTTTGCCGAAGGATCAGGGTTTGACAACCTCAACACGCCCGAAGATATGGCCCGCGCCGAGGCCATCTTGCGCGGATCCGCCGGATGAGGCCCTTTGACCGGGTGATCGTGGCCGATTGGTCAGCGGCCGGGTCTGTATCACCCGCGCGGCCTTCGGCCAATGCGATCTGGTTAGGGATCAGCGACAGCGCAGGCACCGAGACGCGCTATTTCCGCAGCCGCGCGAGCGCCGAGGCCTATCTGGCCGAGGCGGTGGCCGCGTCCCAAGGTCGGCTCTTGATCGGGTTCGATTTTCCGATGGGCTATCCTGCGGGCTTTGCCGCGCGGGTGACCGGGGTTTCGTCTGCCCGCGCGGTCTGGAGCTGGCTTGCCCAGCATCTCAGCGATGCGCCCGACAATCGCAACACGCGCTTTGAAACAGCGGCCAGCATCAATGCGGCCCTTGGTGGCGCGGGCCCCTTTTGGGGCCGACCGCGCAGCCTGCCCCTACCCGCCCTGCCCGAGACCAAGGCGGTGGATTACCCTGCCCTTGGGCTGGCCGAGCGGCGGCAGGTCGAGATCGTGGTGCCGCGCGCCCAGCCGGTTTGGAAGCTTTACACCACCGGTGCGGCAGGCGGTCAGGGTCTGGTGGGGCAGCCGATGATCCACCGGCTGACAATGCTGCCGGGCGTTGCGGTCTGGCCATTTGATGCGGCCGATGCGCGGGTGGTTCTGGCCGAGGTTTACCCCTCGCTTCTGGCGCGTGCTGTGGCGGCGGACCCGGCCCCGATCAAGGATGAGGCGCAGGTGCGGCTTTTATCGCGCGCGCTGTGGCGGCTGTCGCAGACCGGGCGCATCGCCCCTCTTTTCGCCACACCCGGCGGCGCGGTCACGACCGAGGAGGGCTGGATCTTGGGCGCAGGTCACGGGCCAGCGTTGGAGGCGGCGCTGGCATGACGCGCGGCATCACCGTCTCCTTGGGCCTGCCCCCTTCGCTGCGCGATCAGGCGGCGGCAATCTACTGGCAAGCCTTTGGCGGCAAGCTGGGCAGGGTTATGGGACCAGATGCGCGCGCCCATGCGTTTTTGGCGCGGGTGATGCGGGCCGATCATGCGCTGGTGGCGCGCGATGAGACCGGGGCGCTGTTGGGCCTTGCCGGGTTCAAGACGCCGCAGGGCAGCTTTGCGGGCGGCAGTTGGGCCGACATGCGGGCGGTCTATGGGCTGGCAGGGCTGGCCTGGCGTCTGCCGCTTCTGGCGCTGTTGTCCCGCGAGGTGGACAACGACCGTTTCCTTCTGGACGGCATCTGCGTGGCCCCGGCCGCGCGCGGGCTGGGGGTGGGGTCTGCCCTGATGGCCGCGATCGAAGATGAGGCGCGGGCGCGCGGGTATGCCTATGTGCGGCTGGATGTAATCGACACCAACTGGCGCGCGCG
>JACCDI010911729.1_pt1 | contig 16997 bp, 13 predicted proteins | sample 7442791 | NCBI WGS metagenome assembly JACCDI01 (sample SAMN15323434, study PRJNA562643) | freshwater metagenome | isolation source: river surface water | place: USA:Blue River Watershed | collected 2017-08-15 | reverse complement strand
GGCTGCAGTCTTGTTCCAATTGTTGGGTGAAGCTCAGGGTGCTGAGTTTTTCTCGAAGCTCAGTATCGCCTCCCACAGCGCGGAGCGCGATACCGGACACACTGGCAATTTTTTCAATATTCTTTGGGCCATGCCCGGGATCGCACTATCGGGACTGCAGGCGACCGGGTGCTGGATGAATGAGTTCGGAGCATGGTATTTTGATCTTGCCCGCCGGTGGGATGGTTCCTTCGCTCACCTTGGTCCTCCACAAGCTGCCAACGACAGTTATGCCGGATGGGACGCCACCGGGGCGATGGTGCTAGCGCATGCCATGCCGCTGAAAAAAATCCTGCTCACGGGGAAACGGGTCTCGATTGTGAATCAGATGGACCGGAAAACGGCGGAGGGCCTGGTAGACGATGGGCGCGGCTGGAGCAACAAGGATCGCACCACTTTCTATGACGCACTGAGTGAAAAGAAATTGTTAGATCGTCTCGGCAGTTGGTCACCCACGGTGCGCGAACGCGCGGCTCTTGCACTAGCCCGCAGAAAGCCAGCCCCCGTGGCAGCGGTCATCGATTTGCTGGAAGCGCCGTCCTTGGAGTCCCGCTACGGTGCTTGCGAGGCAATCGTCCAGCTCAAAGGATCCGCAGCGGCTGCCGTGCCGAAATTGAAGAAAGCCATCCAGGACAAGGATCTCTGGCTGCGCGTGAATGCAGCCAATGCGCTCGCGGCTATCGGTCCCGCCGCGATGAACGCAGTGCCGGATTTGTTGGCAAGACTGGCCGTCGGTCCCACACCCGAGGATCCGCGGGCAATGGAGCAACGCTACTTGAGCACGGCATTGTTCGGCACGATGTTGAAGAAATCACTCGATGGAGTGGATCGCGATCTGTTACGCAAGGCGGTGGTTGCGAGCCTGAACAATCAGGACGGTCGCGCACGTGGTGTGGTCAGTGGCATCTATCAGCAATTGAGCTTTGAGGAGATTCAACCACTCTTGCCCGCGATCCTCGATGCCATCAAGGAACCCGCTCCGAGTGGTGAGATGTTCGCCGCCGGTGTAAGACTGAACGGCGTGGAAATTCTCGCCAAGCATCACATCAGGGAAGGGATGCAGCTATGCCTCGACGTGATGGAAATCGATCGATGGGGAAAAAAGGAACGTATCGAACGTTGCATCAAGATTATGGGGATTTACGGATCGGCCGCCAAGCCCATGTTGCCGCAGTTGCGCGAGTTGGAGAACGCTCTCAGCAAGCATCAGGAGGCAAAGTCTCTTACTCCCTCTGTGCTCGCTTTACAAAACCTGATCAAAAAAATTGAAACCAGCAGTGGCACGGTCGAACTTCGCTCGCTGGACTCTCTCTAACCACATCATGACTTCTCGCTATCATTGCCTGACATTTCTTTCCCGTATCGCAAAAATCGGAGGGTTCATAGCAACGATTTTTCTAACAGGAATCATATGCCATGCAACGGAATCGAACGTCAATGTGCTAGTGCTTACCGCTGATGACATGAATTACAACAGCCTCGGTTTTGCGGGGTGTAAGCTGCAGGGAGTGACGCCGAATCTTGACAAGCTCGCCCGTGAGAGCCTGTGGTTTGAGCATGGTCATGTGACTGTGGCTGTTTGCCAGCCAAGCCGCCAGTGTTTGCTTACCGGACGCTATCCGCATCGCAATGGGTCGGTAGGTTTCTATCCGGTTTCCGCCGGGGTTCCGACCTTGGTGGAAATTCTCAAAGATGCCGGATTCCACTTGGGTATTCTCGGCAAAGCCATTCACCTGCGCCCAGTGGAGAAATTTCCATGGCATTACCTGCGCGATGAGGAAGCGCTGGGTCGGGGTCGCGATCCGCAGAAATACTATGAACATAGTAAAAAATTTCTTGCCCAGGCCAAGCGTGAGTCAAAACCGTTTTTCCTGATGGCGAATTCGCACGATCCCCATCGCCCCTTTGCGGGTAGCGAGGGTGATGTGAAGAGGGACTATCCCGCACCCGTCCGCACGTTTCAGCCGGAAGAAGTCACCGTGCCGGGATTTTTGCCCGACCTGCCTGATGTTCGCAAAGAGTTGGCTCAGTATTTTTCCTCGGTGAACCGTTGTGATCAGAGTCTTGGTGCGGTCCTGCGCGCGCTGGACGAGTCAGGCATGGCAGGTGATACGCTGGTATTGTTTCTCAGCGACAACGGCATTGCGATGCCTTTTGCCAAAAGCAACTGTTATCTCAGCAGTACCCGTACGCCGTGGTTGATGCGCTGGCCTAGGGTTGTGAAACCCGGCGTGGATCGCGAGCATCTGGTGACGAGCATCGATTACATGCCCACCGTGCTCGATGCATTGGGTCTGCCGCTTCCTGCTGGCATGGATGGACGTTCGTTCCTTCCTGTATTGCGCGGTCGTAAGCAGGAGCAGCGCGATCAGATCGTCACCTGCTACAACGAGGCCTTCGGCAAGAAATCCTATCCCATGCGCTGCCTGCAGAACCAACGCTTTGGTTACATTTACAACGGTTGGTCAGATGGGAAAAAACGCTATGCCACGGAGGGCATGAGTGGCCTCACTTTCCCGGCGATGCAGACAGCCGGAGCAAAGGACGCTGCCATCGCCGCACGTGTCGAAATGCTGGTCCACCGTTTGCCCGAAGAGCTCTACGATTTAGCTGCCGATCCGGATGCGCTTCACAATCTCATCGATGATCCGAAATACGCGGAGAAAAAAACATCCATGCGTGCAGACTTGATGGCTTGGATGGAAAAGACCGCTGATCCTTTGTTAGAAAAATTCCGGGGGCAATGCCAAACCGTGAACATTGGTAAGACGAAAGAAATTTTTCTCGCCCAAGGTCTGATGGCGGGAGAAGTGGCGCAGGATCGTGCTTTGCTGCAAGCCCGCCTCACGGCCGTACCAGGGCTCACGAAGGGCAAGGTGCCGGGCATTGCTGGAGTGGGGCGTTTTGAATACGACACGAATCCTGATTTTCGTAACTCTCGGCTCACCACATGGCAGCAGGTGACATACGAAAATGATTGTATCCTGCGGTTTTCAGTCGATGCGTTACAACCTCACACACTCTATCACTACCGCGTCATCTACGGAAAGGAGCAGCAACAAACGCAGACCAGTTCGGCGGCTCAGTTTCGCACTTTGCCAGCACCGGAGCAGAAAGCATCGTTGAGCTTTGTGCTCACCAGTTGCCTCAACTATTCGTTCTTCCAGGAAAAAGGCAAGGCCTCGGGGGAGGATCGGAAACTCGGTTATCCCGCGCTCGACGGCATCGCCAAAATGAATCCGGATTTTCTGATCATCAATGGCGATTGCGTCTACTACGATCACCCTGCGGATACCCGTGCCAAGACCTTGGAGGCGATGCGAGACAAGTGGCACGAACAATATGCCATGCCGCGTTTCGTCCATCTGTTTGCCAAAACACCGGTCTATTGGGCGAAGGACGATCACGATTACCGCCGTAACGATTCCGATCCCACAGGCGATTATGAGCCATCACATGCGCTGGGTATCGCCACCTTTCGCGAGCAAGTTCCGGTTGCCAAGGAGGGCCAGCCAACCTACCGAACCCACCGCATGGGACGCGACTTGCAGTTGTGGTTTGTCGAGGGCCGCGATTATCGCAGCCCCAACAAGATGCCGGACGGTCCGGAAAAAAGCATCTGGGGTGCCGAGCAAAAAGCTTGGTTGCAGCGCACGCTCGAGGAAAGCGATGCGACTTTCAAAATTTTGATTTCACCGACGCCGATGATCGGTCCCGATGACGGTTACAAAACCGACAATCACGCGAACACCGCAGGCTTTCATCATGAAAGCGAGGAGTTTTTTGCCTGGTTGCGTTCCCGCAACATCAATGCGGACCGCTTTTTCATCCTCTGCGGGGATCGCCATTGGAAATATCATTCGCAACTTCCCAACGGGATTCACGAGTTTTCCTGTGGTGCGTTGAACGTGGAAAATGCCCGAATCGGTCATAAACCGGGGGCGAAAAAATCAACTGATCCCGCAGGTAAACTTTCTTTGCACTACACCGATTCCACACCGTGCGGTGGTTTTCTTCGAGTTTCGTTTACCCCGGATGCGGCGCTTGAAATTTCCCATCACGATGACCATGGCACTCTTCTTTATCAACATCGCACACCGCTGAATCAATGAACATGGGATCCTCCATCAATCAACATCATGTATCTGCGATGGCGCCTTGTTTTTTGCGCAGCAACAAGGTGAATGAAAGAGTTCCCGAATTTCATACCCTGGTCCATGCCTTCCGTTTTCTTGCACTTGCTTCCACTCCAACAGCATGAAAAAGCCATTGCTCATCCTATTCGCTTTGGTCCTTCTCGCCGGGATCATAGGCGCGGTTCTCTCGCCCGCATCAAATCAAGATCATCACCAAATCAAGATTGATCAGGAAAAAACCATTGATCATAAAAAAACGTCACAAAAAGAAAAATTAACGAATCGACCGAGGTTGCAAGTGATCAATGGCAGTGATCAAACGATCGATATCATTTGGATCAAATCCGATACAGAGCGAATTGCCAACGGCAGCGTGGATCCCGGTAAGGATACCATTTTCACAACGTCGCTAGGTCATCGTTTCGAGTTGGTTGGACGCGATGATTCATCAAAAATCACAGTGATCAGCGAAGTGCCTGTCCAGGCCGTTCGTTTTGATCCCAAGGGCACCAATGGAGTTCCGGCATTTTACACGCAGCACATCAGTGCAGGCGGCTTCCCGATTGTGGCTTCTGCCAAAGTCAATCCCTATGCCCTCAAGGAAGCCGCCTATTGGGTCAATAGGATGCTAGCCAAGCGCCCCGATGTTCTTGAGGCGATGATCAAAAGCGGTGCCCGTATGTGCATCATGGCACACGATGAATACACCACGGACCTCCCTGAGTTCCAGCGTATGGCGAAAGCCGATAAAAGTCAGGTGCCCGGTGTTTCCGCTAAGGATTTCTGGGATGCGCGTGCCCGCGGACTCGGCGGCAGCGAACATGATCCACTCTGCTCGGTGGCTGAGGAAAACGTGCTGGCATTCAAGAGCGACCCCTACGAAAAGGAAAACATCCTCATCCACGAATTTGCCCACAACATTCATTTGCGCGGCATGTTGAACGTGGATCCCACTTTCGATGTTCGTCTTCGCGAAACCTATGATGCAGCCATGAAGGCCGGACTGTGGAAGGGTAAATACGCATCAGTGAATTCCCGCGAGTATTTCGCTGAGGGAGTGCAATCCTGGTTTGATGACAACCGCATCAATGATCATGATCATAATCATGTCCATCTGCGTTCGCAATTGATTGAATACGACCCCGGGCTTGCCGCTCTTTGTAGAGAAGTTTTTGGTGATACGGAAATCAAATATACCAAACCCACCACTCGGCTGGTGGATCATATGGCGGGGTATGACCCCGCGCAATCTCCCACATTCGAGTGGCCTGAACGCCTTGCCAAGGTGAAGTCTGCCATCCGTGATCTCGCACAGAGTCGCAATGCCAAAGCACATGCGGGAGATAAATATGAAGCTCGCACCGTTGAGGGTTGGCCAGTGCTGGTTCGTCGTGATTTGTTAGAAAAAGACCCCGAAGCTGTAGCCAAGGCCTTGGCATTGCTGCAACAACAACTGGCGGAAATTCATCGTGTGATCCCCAAGGAAACTGTGTTGAAGCTCCAGCAGGTGCGTCTTTATTTCACACCCGAATACCGCAACATCCGTCCTTCTGCTGAGTATCATCCCGCAGCGGACTGGTTGGTTGCGAACCGTCGTGATTCTGATATGGCCCAAAATGTCGAGTTCACCAACGTCCGAGTGTTTGAGGAGGATGCACGGCGTATGCCTTTGCTGGTCCTGCATGAGCTCGCTCACGCCTATCACGACCGTTTTCTTCCCGGCGGGCATCAAAACCCGGAAATTTCCGCAGCTTTTCAAAAAGCCAAGTCCAGTGGCCTGTATGAACGTGTCGAGCGCCGTGATGCCAACGGCAATACCCGCATGGATCGCGCCTATGCCATGACCAATCCCGCAGAGTATTTTGCCGAAACTACGGAAGCCTATTTCGGCACGAACGACTTTTTTCCATACACGAACGCGGAACTCAAAAAGCATGATCCATTCATGCATGAATTGCTCGGCAAATTATGGGCGTCTCGCCACTAAATTCTGGATTTTTTCTTTGCATCCGTTTATGTCTCCAATCCACAACATGCATCCTTCTCTCGCACCTCGACCGTTTCCCTCCGCTTCCATGGCATTGTCATCCGATCGTGATGCATGCAAGCAGGTGGAGCAGGCATCGGCCTATTTGACGGTGGAGCGGATTTTTGGCGAAGAATGTGAATTCAAGTCGGAAAAGTGGGGTCCTGCTTATTGGCTCAAGGACGGTTCGGCATACACCACCTTGGAAAAATCTCCCGCATTTGATGATGACAGAATTAGGGATCTGGTGCGCTACAATCCCACCACTGGAGGGCGCGAGGTCCTGATTGCGGCTGCCAATTTGATTCCTCCCGGATATGACAAGCCGCTTGTCATTGAAAATTACGCCACATCCCAAGACGGTGCCAAGATGCTGATATTCGCCAATGCGGTTCGCGTATGGCGTGAGAAAACACGTGGCGATTATTGGCTGCTGGATTGTGCCACCAGCGCTCTCAAAAAACTCGGCGGTGGAGCCGAGCCTGCGATGATGATGTTTGCCACCTTGTCCCCTGATGATCAAAGTGTGGCCTATGTTTATCAGAACAATCTGTATGTGCAGTCCCTGCGCACGTGGGAAATCACCCCGTTGACTCACGACGGCAATCAGCATGTCATCAACGGAACGGCTGACTGGGTGAATGAGGAGGAGTTCCATCTACGCCACGGATTCCGCTGGAGTCCCGACAGCAGCATGATCGCCTATTGGCAGTTTGACAGTACTGGCGTGATGGAATTTCCGATGGTCAATTACATCGATTCCGCCTATCCGAAAATGCAGAACATCGCTTACCCTAAAGTCGGTGGAACGAATTCCGCATGCCGAGTGGGGGTTGTGAACGTGAAAAGTGGCGAGACCACCTGGATCCGTTCGAATTCTGATCCGCGCAATCATTACATTCCTCGCATGGAGTGGGCGCAAGATTCGCGCCAATTGTATTTCCAACAACTCAACCGATTGCAAAACAGCAATCAAGTGATGAGCGGTGATCCGACGACGGGAGCTGCGCAAGTCATTTTCACTGACACCGATGAAGCTTGGGTTGACGTGATGAACGAGTGGCTGTGGATCGATGGTGGTGATCGTTTTCTGTGGCTGAGTGAACGCGACGGTTGGCGGCATTTGTATGCGGTTTCTGTCGTTGACCAATCGGTCAAACTTCTCACTCCGGGCGACTTTGATGTGATCAATGTCACAGGTGTCGATGAGGAAAACGGCTGGGTGTATTTCACAGCGTCGCCCGATCGGCCCACACAACGTCATCTCTATCGTGTTGCTCTCGATGGTTGCGGCGATCATCAGCAGATCAATCCGCCCGGACAACCCGGCACTCACACCTATCAATGCGCGAAGGGTGCCAAATGGGCGTTTCACACCTATTCGAGTTTTGGTTGCCCCCCTGTCGTGGAGTTGATTAGCCTGCCCGATCATCAGGTCCAACAGGCGATGGTCAAAAACGATGTCTTGCGCGGGAAGTTGCAGAGATTGAAGCTGGGATCTCGTGAGACATTTCGCGTGGATATCGGTGATGGATTGACCGCTGATGCTTGGTGCATCAAGCCCCCCGATTTTGATGAAAAACGTAAATACCCATTGTTCATTCACGTCTATGGTGAGCCTGCAGGCAGCACGGTTCTCGACGTCTGGGGCGGCGACAATTATCTGTGGCATTCGATGATCGCGCAGCATGGATACGTGGTGATGAGCATCGATAATAGGGGCACCCCGATGCCCCGTGGACGAGAGTGGCGCAAGAGCATTTATCGTAAAATTGGTATTATTGCTCCAGTTGATCAGGCAAATGCGACGCGTGAGATTTTGCGAACCCGTCCTTATCTGGATGCCGATCGCGTGGGCATCTGGGGCTGGAGCGGCGGTGGTTCGATGACCTTGAATGCGATGTTTCGTTATCCGGAGCTTTACAAAACGGGAATGGCAATCGCCTTCGTGGCAAATCAACGCATGTATGATACCATCTATCAAGAGCGCTACATGGGCTTGCCCGAGGACAACGAGGAAGGATTTCGTGATGGTTCTCCGATGACCCACGCCCAGGGGCTTCAGGGGAATTTACTGCTTGTCTATGGAACGGGTGATGATAACTGCCACTATCAGAACTGCGAATTGATCGCTCATGAGCTCATCAAACATAACAAGTATTTCTCTCAAGTGGCGTATCCCAACCGCTCACACTCGATCGAAGAAGGTCCTAACACTCGTTGCCATCTGTATGGCACTTTGACACGATACCTGCTCGATCACTTGCCATCTCATTCGATTTCTTACGTTTGATTTTCATGTCATCATTACATACATCCAAACATGGGGTCGCCCGCATCGCGGCCGGAGTTCCTGGAGTTCATAGCAGCCTATTTTGGCGTATCCGCTTCGCGGTGGGCGATCAGGTGGTCTTGTTGGAAATTCCCTGTGAGGGTGGGACCGAGTCCACTCTGTTGCTCCGCGACATTGAAATGGGGCGCGCCAAGCAGTATGCTCGTGTGGATCATGTGGCTTGTCCGGCGATGTTTGCGCCAGAAGACGGACTTTCAGGTGATCGTGAGACGGCGAACGCGCAAGCTGCCATCGAGTGTTTGCGTCGCGCGGGTGTGACCCATGCCTATGGCGATCGCACCTTGCCCTTGATCTTCGCTGATTTCGCTCGCAAGGCGGGCATTTCCATCGAGTGTGACACCGACATGTGGGTCAATGAGAGACGCCGCAAATCCGATGAGGAAATCGATCACCTGCGTGAGGCTCAGCGCGTGACCGAGGGGGCGATCGAGTTGGCGTGTGAACTCATCGCCCGCGCGGGGGTCCGTGCGGATGGCGTGCTACTTCACGAAGGTGCACCGCTCACGTCAGAGCGTGTGCGCACAGCGGTCGATCACTGGTTGCTCGATCAGGGTTTTGCCAATCCTAAAGCCATCATTGCCGGTGGTTCCATGGCCTCGGATTGTCACAACTACGGCAGTGGCGAGTTGCGTGTCAGTGAGCCGGTGATTGTCGATATTTTCCCTTGTGATCGCCGCTCGCGTTACAACGGTGATTGCACCCGCACCGTAGTCAATGGCGACATCCCTGATGAAGTCATCCGGATGCATGCCGCCGTGCGTGCTGCAAAGTCTGCTGCTGAAGCGAAAATTCGCACGGGTGTCACCGGTGAAGAGGTTCACCTGGCTACCATCGCGGCATTGGCGGAGCATGGGTATCCCTTTGGGCTGCCGGGCGACGAAACTCCGCTCTCGTATTGTGCCATGACGCACGGCACAGGTCACGGCATCGGTCTCGATGTGCACGAGCCTCCCTTGCTCGACCGCAAAGGACCGCCACTTCTCGCCGGCGAGGCCCTTACCGTAGAGCCCGGTCTCTATCGCCGTGACCTTGGTGCGGTTCGTATCGAGGACATGGTCATCGTCACCGATACAGGATGCCTCAATCTCAACCAACTGCACGACGGGCTCTCCTGGGCCTGACGTGGCGATAGACTTTGCTTCCCAGTCTTACAAAATCAAATATCAACAATCATCCATCCACTCGCGTATGAGATCCTTCGCATTATTCCTTCTTACCCTCACCACTTCCTTCGCAGAAATCGCCATCAAGTCAGGGGAAAAAGTCGCCTTTCTTGGTGATTCCATTACTCAGCAAGGCAAAAGCAGTCCCACCGGTTACGTCAATCTCGTCAGTGATGGACTCGCGCAGCACGGCGTTGCAATCGAAGTCATCGGCGCGGGGATTAGCGGTCATAAATCGAATCAGATGCTCGAACGTCTCGAGCGTGATGTTCTCAGTAAAAAACCTCAATGGATGACGTTGAGTTGCGGGGTCAACGATGTTTGGCATGGAGCCCGAGGTGTAGCGCTCGACGAATACAAAAAAAACATCACTAGCATTGTCGAAAAGGCTCAAGCAGCGGGCATCAAAGTGATTCTGTTGACCTCCACGATGATTGGTGAGGACCAAGCGAATCCCAATAATCAAAAGCTTGTTCCTTACAATGAGTTTCTCAAACATCTTGCCAAAGAAAAAAAATGTCTGCTTGCGGATTTGAATCAACGCATGCAAGAAGCCGTCAAAAAAGCCAACACGCCCGGAAAGAACGCTCTAACAGGTGATGGGGTCCATATGGCATTTCCCGGCAATGTGTTGATGGCCGAGGGCATTCTGGAAGCGATGGGGCTCGATGCCGGCCAACTGGGCAAAACGCGCAATGCCTGGCTTGACATGCCGCAAACCATGTCGCTCAAATTCGAAGCAAAGTTGAGCGCTCGAGAAATGGCGCGCATTCAGGCAGCCGCCGCAGCGCGCGGGAAAACCCCGCAACAATTGCTCGACGAAGAAGCCATCAAAATGATTGATTCATGGAAAAAGTAAGTGTTTTCGCGGCGTTGCATCATTCATGAAATTCATCTCCCTGCATTTCCTGCTCTGCTTCCAGATTTTTGCCGAACTGCCAACAGCTGGTTTGGTATTGGACCTGAATGCTGCTGAGGGACTGACCGTTGTCGATGGCGACAAGGTCACGGTATGGAAAAATCAGGTCGCTAGTGTGGCAGCGCGTGAGTTCATTCAGCGCGATCAAGGTCGGAAGGTCGCGGGCAGTGGTCGGCCCACGTTGCGGGCTGCGGTTCCTGCATTGAATGGCAAGCCTTCGCTCGTGTTTCATCGTCAGGAACTGGTGTGCATGGAAGAGGATTTTTTCGATAGTCTTACCACGGGCTTGGGGCATACTTGGATCGCCGTCATGGCTGTGCATCGTCAGCAAGATGGCCTCAAGGATGTGAATTCTTTTTTCGGCAACCTGCGCAATGGCGGAAAATACGAGGGCGTTTGGGGCTGTGTCAATGATGACAATACGCTGTGGTGGGGTGCTCGCAATGGCAAAACTTTCGGACGCTTCGATGAAAACAATCCTCAGTTGTTAGGTCCAAGGCTGGAAGCAGGGCGTTTTTGCGTCGTCGCCGGCCGAATGGCGGCAGGTCAGGGAATTGTCAAAATGGAGTTGTTCGTGGATACAGCCAAACCCTTGGTCACCGGAGATTTTCCGGTGAATCGTGATGCGAATCCCTCGCGCATGGCCATCGGTCAGGAACGTGATGCCGTCGAGCATCCGGGTCATGAGTCTTTCGATGGCGAGATCGCAAGATTTCTGATGTGGAAACACCCCTTGGATGCTGAAGAATTGCAAAAAGCCATGACTGCGCTGCAAATCATGTATTTCAAGCCGTAACGGCCTGGATGTTTCGTGCAGCTCAGACTGAAGGGCGCGTTCCATCACATCGCGGCGGCAAACTTCCGCTGTTTTCTTATCCCATTGACACCCCCACCGTGTTCACTCATGGTGAGCAAGCTAAACCATGAAAAAACTAACGTATCTTTTGACTTTTGTTCCGAGGCTGATGTTTGCTGAGCTTTCCGTGCCGCATTTTTTTTCGGACCATATGGTGGTGCAGCGCGAACGTGCCGCCGCGATCTGGGGTAAGGCGGATGCAAATGCGGATGTGAAAATTTCTTTCAAAGGAAAAACTGCCTCCACCAAAGCAGGAGTCGATGGCAAATGGCGATGCAGCATCGATACGGGAAAAGCCGATGCCAACGGAGCCGTAATCAGCATCAGCTCAGGTGATAAAAAGATTGTGATCCAGGATGTTCTTGTGGGGGAAGTCTGGTTCGCTTCCGGACAATCCAACATGTCTTTCACCGTCAGTGGATCGCCGATGTATGCGCCTCTGGTGCAAAAGAGCAACGATCCAGCACTGCGTATGTTTACAGCGCCGCGTGTCACGGCCTTGGAGCCGCAGGACGATATCGCCGGCACCTGGCAACACGCCACCCCTGAGACCGTGCCGCGATTTTCTTCCGTGGCGTTCTTTTTTGCTCGAAAGTTGCGACAGGAGTTGGGCGTGCCCGTTGCCGTGATTCATAGCTCCTGGGGTGGCAAGCCGATCGAAACCTTCACCAGCCGCGAGGCTCTTGTCACGTTACCATCCACTAAAAAACTGGTGGATGCCGCAGTGAAAGCGGATGCCGAATTTGATGCCGTCAAAGCCAAGGCTCAGTATGAGAAGCAGCTAGTCCAATGGAAAAAAGCGATGGAGGATTTCAAGACCAAGCCTCAAGGGCAAAAAGCACGTGCGCCACAGCGTCCGCTGATGCCCCGTCGTGCCTTGGACACCGACGGCAAACCGGGTGTGTTGTTCAATTCCATGATCCACCCTTTTGTCGGTTACACCATGCGTGGCGCGATTTGGTATCAGGGTGAGGCCAACCGCACTGCAGGTTCGGCGCCCTACGATCAAACTTTGCCGCTGATGATTTCGGACTGGCGCAAGCGTTGGGCGGACAATTTTTCCTTTTACTATGTGCAGTTGGCCAATTTTGGTGAACCCACCACAGAACCTGGGATCGAAGATGGCTGGGTCAATGTGCAGGACGCTATGCGTCGCGTGCTGGCCACCGTTCCCAAGACCGGTATGGCGGTGATCAATGAGGTCGGCGAGGCAAAGGACATTCATCCGAAAAACAAGCAAGACCCGGGTGAACGCTTGGCACGGTGGGCCTTGGCGAAGGATTACGGCAAAGATTTGACATACTCCGGGCCTCTCTATCGGCAACACGAAATCGCCCAAGGAGGGATCCGGATCAGCTTCGATCAAGCAGGAGGTGGACTCAAATCCCGCGATGGTGGACCTCTCAAATGCTTTGAAATTTCGGGAGCGGATGGCAAATGGCATTGGGCCGATGCAGTGATTGAAGGAAAAGATACCGTTGTTGTCAGTAGTAAAGAAGTCAAACAACCGGTTGCCGCGCGTTATGCGTGGGCCGCCAATCCCGCGGGTTGCAACCTTATCAACAGCGAAGGATTGCCTACGTCGGTTTTTTCGACACACACCAATAAAACGACCCATTGATGAGAAGTTTCAAATCATGGTTGAAACCGTTCTTGTGCCTAGGGGTGCTCTGGGGTAATTGTGCGGCCGAACAACAGCGGCCCAACATTTTGTTCATCGCCATTGATGACCAGAATGACTGGGTTGGTCATATGGGTGGGCATGCCCTCGCGAAAACTCCGCATCTTGACAAGCTGGCGGCACGCGGCACCTGCTTTCTTAATGCTCATTGCCAATCACCCTTGTGCAACCCGTCGCGCACGAGTCTTTTGTTAGGTCGTCGACCTACTTCCACCGGAATCTATGGCCTTGCACCGCTACCACGCGATTTGCCTCTGCTGCAAGATGCTGTCTCGTTGCCTCAGCATTTTGCTTCTCACGGTTACCATACCTATGCGACGGGGAAAATTTTTCACAGCGGAACAACGGCAGGCGGCGGCAAAAAGGTGGTCAGGGAATTTCAGACCACCGCACCCTACGGCGGGGTTGGCACAATGCCACCGCAAAAATTGGTGGGAATCACACCCATGGGAAACAACAAACTCGTGGATTGGGGTGTGTGGCCGTCTGATAATGATGACACGACCAAAGGTGACTACAAGGTTGCGACATGGACCATCGAGCAGATGAAGTCGGCGCCCAAGGATCAGCCTTTTTTCATCGCCGCCGGTTTTTTCCTGCCGCATGTGCCCTGCTATGCCACGCAGAAGTGGTTCGATCTTTATCCTGACGACGACAGCGTCCTGCCCAAGGTCTTGGACTCCGATCGCGAGGATACGCCGCGATTTTCCTGGTATCTGCATTGGAGTCTTCCCGAGCCGAGATTGTCCTGGCTCAAGGAGAAAAACCAGTGGCGAAATTTGGTCCGGAGTTATCTGGCATGCACTAGCTTTGTCGACTCGCAAATCGGCCGCTTGCTGGCAGCCCTCGATGAATCGGGTCTCGCGGAAAGAACGATCGTCGTTTTGTGGAGTGATCATGGCTGGCATCTTGGTGAAAAAGGCATCAGCGGTAAGAATACCTTGTGGGATCGGAGCACGCGCGTGCCGCTGATTTTTGCCGGCCCCGGCGTGAGGGCCGGTCAACGTTGCACGCAGCCCGCGGAATTGTTAGACATCTATCCCACGTTGATCGATCTTGCTGCATTGCGTCCACTCAAGCACTTGGATGGTCAGAGCCTCATGCCGCAACTCAAGGATGCTACCGTCCGACGTGAGCGCCCCGCCATCACCACGCACAATCAGGGCAATCACGGCATTCGCAGTGAGCGTTGGCGCTACATTCATTATGCCGATGGTAGCGAGGAACTCTATGACATGCTCGCTGATTCTAACGAGTGGAACAATCTCGCCGCCAAGCCGGAGCATGCCGCGGTCGTGGCCGAGCATAAAAAATGGCTGCCTCGCCCCGATCGTCCCCTTGTCCCGAGAAGCGGCTCGCGTATTCTTACCTACGACAAAGATACCGACACCGCCGTGTGGGAGGGAGACACCATCATCCGGAGGAGTGATCCGATTCCAAGGTAAGGTGCATCGATCCTTCACTTGAGATCATCAAGACTGTTTTCGCCATGATACCTTGCTCCATTTTTTGAGCATATTAGAGTCCATGATTTCCAAAAAAACGCCACGGCTCTGTGAAGAGTCGTGGCGTCATTGTAAGGATGATCTTAGATTTAGCCTTTGGCCGGGGCTGCATTGCCGCCTCGTTTGCCGCCACCTTCTTTGTGTGGTGGGCGATGGCTCTTGAATTCTTCAAGGCTCAGTTCGCCGTTGCCGTCTTTGTCGATTTTTTTGAAGGCCTCTTCCGCCTTTTCAGGTTTCTCCTTGGCGCGCGGGCTATTCTTGAACTCCTCGAGACTGACCGATCCATTGCCATCGGCATCAAGCTTTTGGAAGATGGCTTCGGGCTTGGGATGATCTTTACCGGGTTTTTTGGGGCCTTTGGGAGCCTCCTGGGCGACTGTGAGCGAGGTGGCAAGCGCCAAAACGCTGATGATGGACAGTGATGTTTTCATGGTAGTTATTTTTTCGTTGTTCGTTTTTTGCAATCGAGCGGTGGCCACAATGACGATCCGCCGCAGTGTATGAAACTCCGGCATTTCCGAAGAGTTTCGCGGAGAATTGTAAAGAATTGGTAAAGTCTGACGAATGCTCCGAATTTTCTGAAATCCGAATTTTCTTGCGTGTGTTTATCACAACGGACTAGGGTTTCTCGACACGAGGTTGCGTAAGCATACTTCAAAGGGGCTGTAGCTCAGCGGTTAGAGCAGGGGACTCATAATCGCATCAGATGGTTTTGCAGAGTGTCGCAAATCGTTGATTTTAAAAGGATTTTTCGGATTTTCTGAATACCGAAAACGCAGTAAAAAGGGCGAAATGCATCCTTTTTTAAGGTCAGGGATGCACGCGAGGATGCATCATTTTTTTCTGTTGGATCATGAGACTGTGTCCCTGTGATCAAATCACGACCACAAAAAACCCGCCCACGACTCGAAAACGTGGACGGGTTAGGATTCGGAAATGAGCATCCGAAAATTTACAAATCTCTGACTTCCGCGCGTGATGGCAATGCGTTGTCATCGCGCAGTTCGCGCAGGCGAGCGATTTCGCGGCGATACGTCTCCTGCATCCGGCGGAGGGTCATCGATGGTTCGTGAGGGATTCCGGCAGCCTCGGCATCGTCCAGTTCGCGGTTCTGGATCGCGTTGCACAATTCGCGCAGTTGCTCGGCACGGTCGGCAATCGCGGCAATCGCCACGGGGCGAGCGGCGGCAAGTTGACGATTCACGGCGGCGGCAAGGGCATTTGCAAGGGCATTGTTCGCGCGGCGGATCGGTTGATCAGATACGCCTTTGAGTTGCAGGACTGCCAGCGCGGATTCCAAAGGGATTTTTCCGGCGATGAATTGAGCGGCGGCGTTATCTGCGGCGCAGGCGATAGCTGCGGGGCGGATTTGCTCGGCTCGGTGATCGAGGGCGGATAATTCGGCGCAGGCGGCAATGACGGTTTCCCTCTCATCAGGGGTGAGCTGATAGGGTTTGACGGGCAGTTTCTCAACTGCGGGAACGGAGTTTAAGTGTGTGTTGTGCATAAGTTACTTGAAAAAGAGTTGTTTCCAGTTTTGCAAGCGCAATGCCTGACGCTTGGCGGGGCTTGGCTCGGCATTGATCTTTTCGCGGAGACTTGGCGCAGGTTTGGCGAGCTTCGCGCCTTGGCGGAGTAATGCAGCGAGGGCGGCTTTAACTTTCGCGCCCGGGAACGATGGCGCAGGCGGCGCAGGTTTTGCTTTTGGTGGCAAAGTCAGTTTTGCTTCGATGGCGTGAAGCTCGGTAAAGAGTTTTTCGAGACGGTCGGACATAATAGGGGAACGGAGTCAAAATTTTTCATTTCCACGATGCCGCATCAGGATCGCTCATCTGCATCAGGATCGAATTTACCGCTTCCGCGATGATGGCTTGCATCCGGCTTGGCGTTTGCCCTTCGAGCATAGGCGGCAAATCAGCTTGGAGCCGGATCAATAGGCTTTTCGTCACCGTGCCGACCCTAACAAAACACGCTTCACATTCTGCAATGTCGATCAGCCTGCCTTCCATCTCTTGCGCTTTCAGCTCAGCCGACCGTGCTTCTGCTTTCAATTTGCGGAGTCGAGCGGCGTGCATCTCGCTCCCGCCTCCACCGTGTTTTCGTGCGGCTCGCTCGCTCATGGCGGTGGGATCATGGATGTTCACGCCCTCCACTTCCCATTGCGCCAAGGTGGGCGCGGTGATACCATACTCCCGACAAATGGCGGCTCTTGATTTTCTAACGGTTCTCATAATAGTAACGGAAACTTGGCTCACTCAGGCATAGGGCTATGACTCCAGCACAGCCCTCTTTTTTGATTCACGGAAGCCTATCTAGGCG
>JACCDI010565210.1_pt1 | contig 17045 bp, 18 predicted proteins | sample 7442791 | NCBI WGS metagenome assembly JACCDI01 (sample SAMN15323434, study PRJNA562643) | freshwater metagenome | isolation source: river surface water | place: USA:Blue River Watershed | collected 2017-08-15 | reverse complement strand
GTTGAAGTTGATCGATCACTGCAGCTCTTCCAAAAATGGGAATATCGGCTTGTTGATAAAAATTGAAGGGGCGAATGTCATCTAAGCCAGCCGTATGGTCTTTGTGCTCATGGGTGAAAAGTACGGCATCCAATTGTTTGATTCCTTCCCGAAGCATTTGCATGCGAAAATCAGGCCCTGTATCAATGACAATAGATTGTCCTTGAACCGCCAAATGAATCGCAGATCGAAATCTTTTGTCTCTAAAGTCCAGGGATTGACAGACAGGGCAAGGGCAACCTATCACCGGTACTCCTTGGGAGGTACCTGTTCCCAAAAAGGTGATGGTCAAAATTTTAGAGTGGTTTGGCGTAATTCGGAAAGAAAATCCTGATTTGCTTTCTCTTTGAATTCTTTAGGATCAAAGTCTAATTCGACTAGAATGTCAATCAGGGCATTTATTTTTCCTTCCAAGGGAAAATACTTGTTGATGATGACTACTTTGGTTTCTTTCAATAGGCAATACCCCGACTTAAAATTCCCCTTTTCGTAGCGTAGGTGGTAAGAGGAAGCGGCAAACAAATTTTCCAATTTGTCTAAAAAGTGTTTGGTGTATTTTACTGCCATGGACTAACTCAGGATTTTTTTAACCGTTGCTAATACGAGGTCGTAGTTTAAGGGTTTCTGGATGAAGTCATCAAACCCAAACTTTCGAAAATCCTCTGGGGTATGGTTAGCGGCATTGCCCGAAATGGCAATGATGGGGATGCTATTCTTTTTAGGATCGGTCAGCTTTCTAATTTCTTTAGTACATTGAATACCATCCATTTGAGGCATGGTGATGTCCATCAAAATCAAATCAAAATCTTCTTCAGAAAGCATTTCCAACACCTGCTTGCCGTTTCTTGCCGCCTTCATGCTGTAATTCTCAAATGCCAATACACTTTTAGTCAGGTTGATAATGATGGAGCTGTCTTCACCTACCAAAATCTTCATTTTCTCACGCGCCATATAAATTTGGGTTTTTCCTTAAAAATTCTTCTAATTCTACAAAAGTTGCCTTAAGGTAGTGAAGACTTTCAGCAAATTCAATGCTTTTTTGTTGCCTTCCTAAGGATTCACTACACTTCGCTGCGGCATAAATTTTTTCTGCCCCTAAGGTACCGGAATTCCCTTTTATTGTATGAATGGAGCGCAAAATTTCCTCAGACGGCATCGATTTTGAATCCAAAAGTTGAAAGAGGAAGTTGCATTCCTTCAAAAAATCGATGTAAACTTGATCGATTACCTGTTTGGAACTTAAGCGGACCAATTGCTGATAAATCTCAAAATTCAGGATAGGTAAAGTTTCAATTAGCGTAGAACTTTTTAACTCCTCATCTTCCAGAATTGTTAATAAACTTTGAACCTTGAGGATAAATTCTTTAGGGCGAATTGGCTTTGCTAGGATTTCATCAAAACCCTGACTCTTAAAATAGGGAGCATTTGCCTCTTCTTCATTCGCAGCAACTGCAACTACTAGGCAAGATTTACCCCATATTTTCTTCGCATTTTGTAACAAATGGATGGGATCCAGGTCGGGAAGCTGTAAGGAAATTAGCACCAAGTGTGCTGACTGCTGCGAAATATAGCTTAACGCATCATGGCCAGAACCAAAACTCGAAAAGGAATAGAGTTGCCCTATCAAGTATTCAAAAAGCTTTCGTTCTTGTTCCTTATTTTCTACAATCAAGATATTTTTGCTTTTCATCTCAAACCTCCTGACTTTTAGTTTTTAAAAATTTGCGGATGCCAACTGACCCTAAGTATTTGATTTTAGTAGTAGGGCCAACAGCAGTTGGTAAAACCGACCTCTGTTTAAATCTAGCCAAAAAATTCCAAACAGAGATTCTTTCCTGCGATAGTCGACAGTTTTATCGGGAAATGAATCGAGGTACTGCCAAACCATCTGTGGAAGAGTTGGCAGAAGTCCCCCATCATTTTATCAATAACCTATCCATTTCGGATGCTTACGATGTGAGGAAGTATGAGGAAGAAGCTTTGGGTCTTTTGGAATACTTATTTCAAAAACATGAGGTGGTTATTCTGACAGGCGGAACAGGGCTTTTTGCGGATGTGGTCGTGAATGGAATGGATGCCATCCCTGAAGTGGCTCCAGAAATCCGGGAGGAAATCATTCTAGAATATCAATCCAAGGGCCTGACCTGGCTCCAAGGAGCTGTAGAAGAAGTAGATCCAGAATTTTTTGCTCAGGTAGATCGAGCCAATCCCCAACGCTTGATGCGTGCACTTGAAATTTGGAGAGGAACGGGCTTGAAATTCAGTAGTTTTCGAACCAAGAAGAAAGTCAAAAGGCCTTTCGAAGTCATCAAGATTGGATTGGATAGGCCTCGTGAGGAACTTTACCAGCGGATTGATAGGCGAATGGACCAGATGTTAGCCGAGGGATTGTTTGAGGAAGCCGAGAGCCTTTTTGAAAAGCGGGGGTTGAATGCACTTCAAACCTTAGGCTACACCGAGATTTTTGATTTTTTGGAAGGAAAATACGACAAAGAGGAACTCATTCGATTGTTGAAACGCAACTCCAGAAGGTATGCTAAACGGCAATTGACCTGGTTTCGAAGAGACCCCTTGATTCACTGGTTTCATCCTAGTGAGGAACGTGAAATTCTTGCCTTCTTAGACGATCAAATTGCTTTAAATCCACCAAATGCAGCTACCCAGTTGTAGGGAGCCTTTTTAATCAAGTTGTTGTATTGGTATTGATTGACTTTTAGGGTACGTAGGGCTTCAATACTGCTTTGTGGAATTGATTTTTCAGCAGCACTACTTTTTAAAATCCGTTGAATTTCCTCAGGATCTACCAGTTTTCCTGGAATAAATCCCAATTCTGGATGTGTTTGCGCAAGCTGATCAATTAAATTTTGCTGGAGGAGTAACTTCGCAAGAAGGGATTTCCGTACCGTTAAGAAAAATAGGATACAAGCCGCTGAGGCTGTCAAAAACAAAGGAATAAAGCCCATATCAAATGCTCAATAAATGAATTAACTTCAAGTGGTCTGGAATAAGTGGTTTGGCTTTACCAATGCAATCTTCAAAAGGAGTATAGATCACTTGGCCATTCATGACTCCCGCCATGCAATTAGTTTTACCAGCTAGAAGTCCTTCTACTGCAGCCATCCCACATCGGCTGGCCAAGACCCGGTCTCTTGCGGTTGGCTTTCCACCTCGCTGTATGTGTCCTAGGGTGGTCACTTTAAAATCTTTGGAAGGGTCTTGGATTTTCTCTTTAACTAGTTTCATGATGGTTTCTGCTGATCCCAATTCATCCCCTTCTGCTACCACAATGATACTTGAACTTTTACTTTTTCTAAGATTCTTTAATGATTTGACTATTTGATCGATATCACTTTTTGTTTCAGGTACCAACACAAATTCAGCACCTCCTCCAATTCCAGATTCTACTGCAATAAATCCGGCATCTCTGCCCATTACCTCAATAAAAAACACACGGTCGTGAGCTGCAGCAGTATCTCTAATTTTGTCGATGGCATCCAAAGCGGTGTTGACAGCGGTGTCAAATCCAATGGTGTAATCCGTACCGTAGATGTCGTTATCAATAGTACCTGGGCAGCCTACTGTAGGAATTCCAAATTCTTCAAAAAATATTTTTGCACCCGTAAACGTACCGTCTCCACCTATGGCTACTAAGCCTTCGATGCCCAATGCTTGCAAGTGGTCAAACGCCTTTTTTCTACCTTCTGTAGTCATAAATTCCATGGAACGTGCAGATTTGAGAATCGTGCCTCCGCGCTGGACGATATTGGAAACTGAATGAGATTGCAAACGCTTGATATCTCCTTCGATCATTCCTTCATAGCCTTTATAAATGCCACAAATCTCAATTCCATGATAAATGGCAGTTCTTACTGTTGCACGAATACAAGCATTCATTCCAGGTGCATCTCCACCAGAGGTGAATACGGCAATTTTTTTCATGACTTCCACGGTTTTAAAAACCTAAAAATAGGCATAATTGACCTGAAAAAACTGGTTTTCTGAAAAAATGAACTTTACAACTTAGGAATGATTGTCAAGGGATAGATTAGCGCCAAGGCATACTTCTTCAACACCATAGCCAGTTTACATGTCCAAAGGTACTGTAACTGATAATTCCTTCGATTTTTCTACTAGCCGTTAGAACACAGTTTTAAAAAATACTACCTTGAAAAATCAAATCCGCAACCCATGAAATCAACTCGGTCCCTCAGCTTTTTCTTTCTTGTTTTTTGCTTCTACACTTCACCCATACTTGCGCAACAACATGAAGTGAAGCGTTGGGAGGCTCAAGCCAATCGGGTAGAGATCATTCGGGATGACTTTGGGGTTCCTCACATCTACGGATCTCGTGATGAGGATGTGGTTTTCGGCTTATTGTATGCCCAATGTGAGGATGATTTCAGACGAGTGGAGCGAAACTACCTTTGGGCTTTAGGAAGGTTGGCGGAGTTGGAAGGGGAGAAGGAACTGTACTCCGACCTTCGGGCGCAGTTGTACATGACCACTGCAGAAGCGAAAGAGGCCTACCAGCAGGCTCCGGAATGGCTCAAAGAATTATGTGTAGCTTTTGCGGATGGAATCAATTATTACTTACACACCCATCCTGAAGTTCGCCCTCAGGTCATTACGCATTATGAACCTTGGATGCCCTTGTTTTTCTTTGAAGGATCCATAGGTGGGGATTTGGAGCAGATTTCTACTGCCCAATTGAAAGCATTCTACGAGCCAAAGGCTGCTCTGGGCTTTACGTCAGCAAAAGAAGCAGTGACTCCGCTACTATTCGAGGAGCCTACAGGTTCCAATGGAATTGCAATTGCGCCGAGCCTATCCGAATCTGGTAATGCCATGCTGCTCATCAATCCACATACTTCTTTTTATTTTCGCCCTGAAGTGCATGTGGTCTCTGAAGAAGGGCTCAATGCCTATGGCGCAGTAACCTGGGGTCAATTTTTTATATACCAAGGCTTCAATGAGAAAACAGGTTGGATCCATACCTCCACTTTCGTGGACTTTATGGATGAGTTTGTGGAGGAGGTTGCACAGAAGGACGGGAACTATAGTTACCGCTATGGAAATGAAACCCGTCCGGTAGAAACCAAGCAAATCACTTTAAAATACAAAGAAGGTGATCAGTTGAAGGAAAAAGTGTTTACCATCTACCGTACCCACCACGGTCCTATCACGCACTTGGAACAAGGAAAGTGGGTGGCTACAAAAATCAATTGGAACCCAGTTCAAGCCTTGATTCAAAGTTATACCCGGACCAAACTGGCCAATTACGCTGAATTTAAGGAGATGATGAATATCCGAACCAATAGTTCCAACAATACGGTTTTTGCTGATAGGGAGGGAAATATTGCTTATTTCCATGGCAACTTTATTCCAAAACGAAATCCAAACATCGATTTTTCAAAATCCGTTGATGGATCTGATCCCGCCACCGATTGGCAGGGGCTCCACACGGTGGATGAAAGTATTCGTATCCTAAATCCGGGTACAGGATGGATACAAAATTGCAATTCTACTCCTTTCACTGCAGCAGGGGAGTTTAGCCCAAAAAAGGAGGACTATCCAAGTTACATGGCGCCAGATCAGGAGAATTTTAGGGGCCTTCACGCGAGCCAACTCCTGAAGCAGCAAACCAAAAAACTCAACCTAGATACCTTTTTGGAACTTGCTTACGATCCCTACCTTCCAGCCTTCTCCTTTTTGATTCCAGAATTGCTCGGGTCTATTTCTTCCACACTTCCCCCTGACTATGCCCCGGCTGTGGAAATACTTCGCAACTGGGATTACCGAACTTCCAAGGAGTCGGTGGCCATGTCTATAGCGCATTTTTACGGAGAAAATTACCAGCGCCAATTTAGAAGCTTATCGCGCTTTGCCGAGCCAAATCCCAATGCAAAAATCCCAACCCCTGCGGAACTCCAAGCTGTATTGATCCAGACTTTGGAGCAAATGAATACTGATTTTGGAACCTGGAATACTCCCTGGGGCGAAATCAATCGCTTCCAGCGCCTAAGCGGAGCCATTGCTGCTGGTTTTGATGATACTAAACCTTACATCCCGATTGGGTTAGCCTCTGGTAATTGGGGTGCTTTGGCTGCCTATGGAGCACGGGCAACCGAAAACACCAAGCGGCTTTACGGGTATCGGGGCAATAGTTTTGTATCCGTGGTGGAATTTGGAGAAAAGGTTCGAGCAAAATCTATTTTGGCGGGAGGGCAGCAAGCGGATCCAACTTCTCCACACTTCTTTGATCAAGCACAGCGCTATGCGGATGCCCAATTTAAAGAAGTTCCTTTTTACCGGGAAGATGTGGAGAAGCGAAAGGTGAGGTCTTATCACCCAGGTGAAAAAAAGGACTAAATCCAAAGGCTAATCGATTGAACTTACGTAGGGAAATCTGAGTAACTGTTTTTTATAGCCCATTTTTTGACCGATGCCGCTGTGCCAAGCGAATCAAGAAGGCGGCCAAGCCGATCAGAAAGCATACCCCAAACCAAAGAAAGGGGTTGTAAAAATCATTGATCACGCGGTACCCTGCCGTGAAGCCAAATAGAAGAAGACCTGTTATGGCCCATAAAGGCTTGTTTTCCTCTAGATCAGGATTGGCGGGCTGGTACGGAAGGTTCACTAAAGACCGGAGTTCGCCCCAATGCCACCAGATCAGTAGGAGATTGGCAGCGAGCATCAAGCCGGTAATTACAGGAGTTCCTCCAAATTCCATGGAAATCGTAATCACAAAAACATTAAGGATAATGGGGAAATTGATTGCAGCTCCTAGTTTAGCGAAGCGTTGGGTCATCAATAGAAATCCTGCTACCAACTGTGTCCATCCAATAAACTGCCAGTAGAGGCCTGTTTGGTAGAATACTTCAAAAAAATGCATCGCAGAGCCAAGCGGAGCATCTTCTTGGGAATAAGTAGTGAACCGTTTCCCTTTGATCTTGATGATGCAGGCAAAAACGAAGGCACCTCCGATCAAATAGCGGGTGTAGATGATGAGTAACTGAACTAAAAAGAAGGATTTGAGACGATCCATGGTATGGATTAGGCTAAAGATTGGATAAGTGCAGCGGCTTCTCCAAGATGAGCGGCTGTAAAAAATCGTTCGTGGGAGACCTCATGTTCTACTTGCTCATGAATCCAAGTGGTATGGAAAGGTACATGAACCCCGTACCCTCCAAGTTCCAACACAGGAATCACATCTGATTTAAGGCTGTTTCCAATCATGACCAATTCATGTGCCTGGATATCTAGGTGACCAATCAATTTTTTATAATCGGAAGGCTTTTTTTCGCTCATGATTTCAATGTGGTGGAAGTAGCCTTCCAATCCAGATTTTTGAAGTTTTCGCTCCTGGTCTACCAAATCTCCTTTGGTAGCGAGGACGATGCGGTAGTGCCCTTGCAGAGATTTTAGGACATCTTCTACACCTGGCAATAAATCTACCGGTTTGGTCAGCATATCTTGGCCGATTTGAATGATTTTTTCCACCAAGGAGATGGGCATTTGGTCCCCTGAAATCCGAAGTGCAGTTTCAATCATTGACAACATAAAACCCTTTATGCCATAGCCATAGAGGCTGAGGTTTCCAATTTCGGTGCGGTACAATTCTTTCCTAATTGCATGCTGAGGAAGGAAATCTTCCAGCAAGCTGGCAAATTTTTCCTCCGCTTCACGAAAATAGGTTTCGTTGATCCAAAGGGTATCGTCGGCATCGAAAGCCACTACGCGAATGGGCATGTAATTCAGTATTTGGTTAGAAATTAAATTTAACAGGAGGTGGCTTTATGTTCAATTTGTTAGGGTATTATTTGATTGTTTCTTCCATCCAATCCAGCAAGACTGTTCTCCAATTTGAGACAGCTCCTTTACCCATTCCAAAGGCAAAACCATGGCCCCCTGTGGGAAAAATATGTAAGGCTGCTTTCACACCATGCGCATGCAGTGCTTTAAAATATAGGAGGGAGTTTTCTAAGGGTACGGCCATATCGTCTTGCGCATGCACCAGGAAGGTTGGGGGAGTAGCTGCATTCACCTGAAGTTCATTGGAAAATCGATCCACTAAAGCGGGAGTTTCCTGATTCCCGAGTAGATTTTTTCTGGATCCAGAATGAGCTGCTGCATCTCGGAAGGAGATTACCGGATAGACTAAAATTGAAAAATCGGGACGTGCAGGTAGCAAGTCTATTGCATCTCTTTGTCGGGCTACTTCATGTGTGTAGGCCGTACTCAAGGTTGCGGCTAAATGTCCTCCCGCCGAAAATCCCATGACCCCAATTTGCTTGGGATTTATGTGCCAGGCTTCTGCCTGCTGCCGTACCAATCGGATGGCACGCTGTGCATCGAGCAAGGGAACCTCCTTTGGGTCTGTCAGTGAGGTGCTTAGCGGGAGTCGGTATTTCACTACAATGGCAGCGATCCCTTGGGAATTCAACCATTTTGCAAAGTCTGTTCCTTCCCAATCGTAGGCCAATATACCATAGCCGCCTCCTGGAAAAATAAGCACAGCCTTACCCGTAGCAATTTGCTGGGTAGGAAGATAAACTTCTAAACTGGGGATCTGTACGTTTGAAATTCGCTGAATCCCTAGTTGTTCTACTTGTTCTTGAAGGTCTGATTCTTTTTGCAAGGGAGGTAGTCCCGGCCATAGCGGGAGTCTGTGCTCTTGAGCCATCCCGAGACTAAAGACAAAAATAAAGACTAGTAAGAATAGAGGTGATTTCATGAAGGATGAATCTTGAGTGGAAAAGGGGTGGGATAATAGTGCAGAAAAGAAACTTCGGATTACCTACAGGAGCTTTTGCAGTTAGAGCGCTGCGAATTCTTGTGGACTTAAGTATTTTATTTTGACCCGTAGGGAAATGGCATCTAGCGGTTGGTCTTGCTTGTCACGTGCCACGTTTACGATGCGGTCGACAATATCCATCCCTTTGATAATTCGTCCAAATATCGTGTAATCACCATCCAATCGAGGGATTCCTGCGGGATTTTGGACAATGTAAAATTGGCACCGGGCGGAAAGTTTACCTGGATTATCGTCACGGCCTGCTCCAAAGGCTCCGTAGACGTGCTTCAATTCAGGGTGAAATTCAGGTTCCAGGAGATATTCAGGATCTGAAAATCCAGCTGGCGTATCGGGACATCCCCCTTGCGCTACAAAATTTGGAATTACCCGATTGAAGGTAAGGGAGTCCCAGTATCCTGCTTCCGCAAGTTGGATAAAACTATTTTTGTGGTTAGGCGTGCGATCATCTAGTTCTATCCAAATCTCGCCTAAGGGAGTTTGAATGTGTCCTACTGCGATTTTAGTTGCTTGCGCATAGCTTCCAGTCCAGATGAGAAGGGAAATACAAAAGAGAAGTACCGTTTTTTTCATGGAGAAAAAGTTTACTTCCTAAACTACGGATTTCTCTCCTACATTTTATTTCCTTTTTTAGGAATGCTTTTTTTAGCTCTACAAAAGAAGAAAAATTCGAACTGCTTTGATGAATTTGAAATCGAGTAGGGTTCTTTAAAAATTAAAGTCCAAGCTGATTTACTACGGGATTGGCATACATGCGCAAGAAGTTTTCAACTTCCAAAGGATTGTTCAGGTTGACTTTTTGGGAAAGGCGCTTCTCAAAGCTTTCTTTTTCTTCAGGGCTGTATTGGGCTGCAAATTGATTATTCTGATTCAGTAGATCGTATGCGATGTAATTGCTAGGCCATAGTTTATACCCTTTCCAAATTTCTTGATCAATGAGTTCACTGAGTTTGCTCAACTTTTCATTTTGGGTAAGGTCCTCTTTTTGGAGTTGGCGAATTTCTTCGTCAAGCAGTTTATTCACTTGGATGTGAATGCGCTTTTTGGCCCCCATGATGCCACTCAATAGTGTGGTAAAATCTTCGTTTTCTCCTTTTACATATTTTTCCTCTTTGGCTTTCGCAAGCAATTCTGGAATCTTTAAGGAGTCAGTCGGATCGTATTCGTAAGAGATGGATACGGGGACAAGCTGTATTTTTTCAAAAAATCCAAAAGGATTGTTGCCTTGTTCTCCAAGGGTGAGCATTTTCAATACTCCTTTTTGTGTACAGTCGTTTCCATCCTTGGTTCTTCCTTCCCGCTGGGCAGTCCATACGGATCGATTTTCTCGCAACAGCGATTTGTGGATGAATTGGGATACAAGAATAGAGCTTTCCAATAAGGCTCTGCCACTAAGTCCTCTCCGAATTGCAAAATTTCGATTCAATCTGGAAAGGATATGGATGAATGGCTTCTTAATTAAATTGTCTCCTATAGCAGACGTCGTCATCACCAATCCATTCTCATACAAGCTGGCATTTAGTAAGGAAGTGTCTAGGATAATGTCCCGGTGGTTGGAAATAAATAGGTAGGCCGTGTTGGGCTCCAATTGTTCAAATCCCCCAAGAGTCAAACCTTCCGAACTCATTTCCAACACTTTCTTTACAGCTGGGTAGATAAAGTTGATTTGAAAATCCCGTAGGGAGTGGGTGTGCTTCATCTGCTCTTTCCAGGAATGGTTGAGGTCCTCCGGAAAGGTAAACTGCATCATGGCTGCCAGCATGCTGTCGTCCACAATCTCTCGAATCGCAGCATTTACTTCTGCGTCATAATAGGGGCGAATGGGGTCAAACTGGGACATGATCGTTCAAACTTATACTTGAAAAGTAAAATTAATTGAATTTTGGAAGGTTCGAAAATTGATCAATTTTCGTGCATCAAAGAGTTTTTTGAAGATGCTTAGTTAAAAAGAAAAACTGTACAGGTAATGCTTCGGTCCAATAGGTCCAGGTATGTGCACCTGGACGTTCGATGTATTCATGTGGAATTCCTTTTTCCATGAGCAACCCATGCATTTGTCGATTAGTTTCAATCAAAAAGTCATCTACGCCACAATCTAAAATTAAAGATACCTTTTGGTTCTTGAGTTGATCGACCAAACCTACGGCGGTGTAGGGGTTGAATTTAGGTGCTTGGTAATTTATCTGGCCGAGCATTTCAATTTGCCCCTTTTTCCGCAAGTTTCTGAAGTCTTCACCCACTTTCCATAAGTCTGTATCAATGTTCATAACGCCACTCATGCTACCTGCAGCTACAAAAAGCTGTGGGTGCTTAGCTGCTAGCGTAATGGCCCCATGGCCTCCCATAGACAATCCGGTAATTGCACGGGATTCTTTTTTGGCAAGGGTACGGTAGTTTTGGTCAATGAACGGGATCAACTCTTGAATCAGATACGTTTCGTAACGAACTGAATCCAGTAGGGGGCTATCGTAATAGTAGCTAGCGGGGCCAACGCCTGGGGTGACGATGATGAGGTTATGTTCCTCTGCCATGCGGTTGACCAAACCTTTTTCAGTCACTTTTTGATGCCAATCTGAAAATGCCCCCGAGCCTCCATGGAGGAGGTAGACTACAGGATAGCGGCTTTGGCCTTTTTCATAAGAAGAAGGGAATGTAATGGCCGCTTTGAGGGCCTTCTTCATTGAGGGGCTGTGGACCGAAATGGTATCGACTTTTGCTTGAGAAAAGCCAAGTATGGGTAAAAAAAGGAATAAGGCTAAGGCTAGGTTTTTCATAGGATAGAACAGAGATAAATGCCAATTTTTGTCCAAATATAGTTGAGCAATTTGGCCTAATTTGGAACCAAAAATAGAGAATTATTAAGTGAAAACCAGATTCTATTTGGCAATCGCCTAAGGATGCCATACTTGATTTTTTTCAAGCCACTTAGTTGTCCACCTTTTTGATTGAAGGGGTTTGGCTAGAATTTAAAGTTACAGGTTGCCATTTCCGTAGTTGAATGTGTATCTTTCTTAAATCAACATTGGAAGGATCAAATGAAATCAGTTCAATCCATTGCCTATCTACTTTTGGTCCTAGTTCTTGGTGCCTTCGTGGCCAAAGAAGGGGCTTTTATTTTTGTTCCCTTACTCTGGGCGGTATTTTTTGCCTTTGCCTTGTATCCCATTTCTTCTTGGTTTGAACGGAAGCGATTTCCAAGAGGCTTGGCTATAGGGCTTAGTATTTCTTTGGTGTCAATTCTCGCATTTGGCGTATTCTACCTACTATTGAATCAAGTATTTGGCCTAATTCAAGAGATTCCTGAGATTGGCGAAAACGTGAAGGGGAAGTTGCTTCGCTACTCCGACCAGGTGAATTTGCTGATGGGAGAAGGCTGGATGGAATCCCACAATCTAACAGATGTTGGCTCTATTTTTCAGCTTTTCGATGTGAATGAGACCTTATTTGCCACAGGTAAATCCCTCACCTTAATTGGGATTATTCCCTTGTATACCTTTTTATTGTTGTATTACACCGACTTTTTTATTGAATTCCTGGTTCGGTATACCTCCAAAAACCAAGAAGCCATTTTGCATTGGGTAAATGATTCCGGACAGGTCATTCAATCTTATTTGGCAGGAATGATTCGGGTTACCTGCATTGTTGCCGTCCTGTCTGGCTTGTTATTCTATTTTATTGGGGTCAAATTTTTTATTCTATTCGCCGTATTCATCGCCATCATGAATTTGATTCCTTACGTTGGTGTCTTTCTTTCTTCTGTTTTTGCGATTGCTTATGTGTTTTTAACCACGGATAGTTTGGGTTATCCTTTTTTTACGTTTGTGAGCCTCTGGGGCATTCAATTGTTGGAGAATAATTTAATTACTCCATTGGTCGTAGGCTCAAAAGTAAAAGTCAATGCCTTGGCGGTGATATTAGCGATTCTTGTAGGGGGATGGCTTTGGGGAATATCGGGAATGGTTTTGTTTATTCCCTTGGTTGGTGTGCTGAAAATTACCTTGGAACGAAGTACTCACTTAAAAGCCTTTGGCTTTTTATTAAGTGATGCAGTACCCATTAATGAAGGAGTGGAAAATTTTTGGAAAATTTTGAGAAAGAAATTTTCTAAGGAAAAAAAGTAAAGAAAAAGTAAGTCGGGATGGCAGGATTCGAACCTACGACCTTCCCGCAGAATTGCGGGACGCGATACCGGGCTACGCTACACCCAGAAACAAAAAAAGCCAACAAGTATTTTGCTGGCTTTAGTTGTTAGTAATTTTAGCTAAGTCGGGGTGGCAGGATTCGAACCTACGACCTCCACATCCCAAATGTGGCGCGATACCGGGCTACGCTACACCCCGAACTATTACTAAAGAACTTTCTCCTTAGCGAGGTACAAACATAGCCAAAAATACTTTCTTAATTACTCCTGTAGTTAAAAAAACAAAAATAGTGCCCTTTGTTATTGCCTACTACTTGTGAATTAGCCTCTTAAAATTTGATTTTTTGAGGGGTCTGCCTAGCTAATCACTAGAGTGACTAAAACAATAAATGTGATGATTAAAATTAGAATTAGAAGTACTCTGGATTGCAAGCTTGCTATTTCGGTCTGTTGATTTCTATGTCCAATAGAATCTTGAATTTCAGTTACATTTACTATTTCAGTAGTTCTTTTAATTGAACTAGTGGGAGTCGCTTTTTGCCGAGAATTTTTTAAATTCAAGTTGTCCTTAAAGGACTGGGTTGCCTGTCTGCTAAATCCTATGCCTCCTGTCATAATGAGTCTAAAATAAGTTAAAAAAAGTTTGAATGAAAAATTTGGTCCTCCAAGTAGAAAGCGTGATTTCCCTAAAAGAATTTCAATTCATCCTAGAAGATTCTGGCTTGTCTTCCAGACGCCCAATGGGAGACTCACTTCTTCTAGAACGCATGATTAAGGGAGCAAATTTGCTAATTACCGCAAGATTGGATGGGCAGTTGGTTGGCTTACTTCGTGGGCTTTCTGACTTCAGTTACCGTAGTTTTATTGCTGATTTGGCGGTATCTCGTGCCTATCAACGGATGGGGATTGGTAGGAAATTGATCCAAGTCGCACGAAATCAAGCGCCGGAAGCTCGACTCTTTCTTTTTTCAGCCGAGGATGCAGCTCCCTTTTATGAAAAAATGGGATTTCATTTACATGAACGATGCTATCAGTTGAAGGTCGGAGAAGAACTTCTCTAGCAATTCACTTAACTTGCTTTATCACCAACACCTAACCTTCAATGAAAAAGATCTTCTTTACCTTACTTGCCTTTGGAATTTCCTGGACAGGAATTGCCCAAACTACCTTTATTCATGCGGGTAGGCTTATCGATGTAAAAAATAAAAAAGTACTCACCGAGCAAACGCTTGTAGTGGAGGGAGGGACTATCCTTTCGGTAAATGCAGGATACCAAACTCCAAGCAAAGGGGCTACCCTCGTGGATTTGAAAAAGGCGACGGTGATGCCAGGTCTCATGGACATGCACGTACACATTGAACAACAAACGAGTCCAACACGCTATGTAGATGGATTTAGAGACAATGAAGCGGATGTGGCCTATAAGGCATTGCCTTTTGCCCATGTTACTTTGATGGCTGGATTTACTACAGTTCGCGATATGGGAGGCACGGGTGTGAATATTGCACTTCGGAATGCAATCAATGCCGGCTTGGTAGTAGGTCCTCGCATCTACACTGCTGGAAAATCCATTGCTCCTACAGGAGGGCATGCGGATCCCACCAATGGCGTAAAGCGCGACTTGATGGGTGATCCAGGACCTGAGTCTGGCGTGATCAATGGTCCTTACGATGCCCGAAAGGCGGTTCGTCAAGCAGTAAAGTATGGTTCGGATGTGATCAAAGTAACGGCAACCGGTGGTGTCTTGTCTGTAGCTCGTGATGGATCTGCCCCTCAATTTCAGCAGGATGAACTGGATGCAGTGGTGGAAACTGCCAAGGATTTTGGCATGCACGTAGCAGCTCATGCCCATGGAGATGAAGGAATGAAAAGAGCCGTAAAAGCAGGAATACATTCTATCGAACACGGTACTTTGATGAGCGAAGGGACTATGGATGAAATGGTAGCTGCCGGTACATGGCTTGTTCCAACCGTGACGGCAGGGATGTCTGCCGCAGAATATGCTAAAATTCCAGGGTACTACCCGCCTGTAGTTCGCGATAAGGCCATGCGTATTGGTGCGCAAATCCAACAAACTTTTGCGACTGCTTACAAAAAAGGAGTGAAAATTGCCTTTGGAACCGACGCAGGGGTATTTCCGCATGGTGACAACTATCGAGAATTTCTTTACATGACCGAGGTAGGCATGCCCAACCTGGAAGCTATCCAATCCGCTACGCTCAATGCGGCAGTAATGATGGGGATTGAGGACAAGTTAGGTACACTGGAGGGTGGAAAATTGGCCGATATTATAGCAGTGAAGGGTAACCCAGACCAAGACATCAAAGCGATGAAAGATGTCATTTTTGTCATGAAGGAAGGTAAAATCTACAAGCAATAAGGCACACAAAAAATCAATATTCCCAACTCAACCAACACGCTATATCCTATGAAAATTCAAGCACTAATCTGCCTCTTGATGCTCTCTGGAGCGGCTATGGCCCAAAATCAAACAGCCGGTAGCGCTCCCACTCTCCCAACCGGACAGGTGGCAAAATCCAAGCAATCGGTCACCTTGGATGGAAAGGTAATTCCACTTTCAGCCGAAGCAGGTACGCTCCAATTGAAAGACGAAAACAACAAGCCCATAGCATTGTATGGCTACACGGCCTATTTCAAAGATAACCCTGAAAAAAATCGACCCATCGTTTTTGCCTACAATGGAGGTCCTGGATCCTCATCCTACTGGCTGCATATGGGCATTATGGGTCCGAAGCGCATTGTGGTAGACGATCCAAATTATACTGCTGCTGCTCCTTACGAACTGACCAATAATGAGTTTTCCATCTTAGACGTAGCTGATGTGGTCATGATGGATCCGGTAGGAACAGGCTTGAGTGTGCCGATAGGCGATTCCAAAGGAGCTGATTTTTGGGGTGTGGATCAGGATATTCGCAGTACCAGTTTGTTTATCATGCAGTTTTTGAAGGAACATGGCCGTCTCAATTCGCCCAAATACATATTGGGGGAGAGTTACGGTACCTTCCGAAATGCAGGGGTAATGAATTACTTGTTGGACAAGGGATATGCCTTAAACGGAGTCATAATGGTGTCTGCTGTGTTTGACCTGCGCACCTTGTTTTTTGCACCTAATGAGGACTTGCCTTACATCGTGTACCTGCCTACCGTAGCAGCGACCAGCTGGTACCATAAAAAAGTGGCCAACCCAGGAAGCACTCTTCCTGCCTTCGTACAGCAGGTACGTGACTTCGTGGAAAAGGAATACGCCCCTGGCTTGTTTAAAGGAAACCGAATTACTGCTGCAGAAAAGACTTCCCTTGCCAAGAAATTGGAAGGGTTTACAGGAATTACTGCTTCGGTATGGGAGCGTGCAGATTTGCGCATTACTCCAGGGGAATATTACCAAGAACTTCTCCGGGAAGAGGGGATGACAGTGGGTCGATTGGATTCCCGATATAAGGGGATCAATTTGGATCCTATGGCCATGTCGGCCTTTACCGATCCGCAGAGTGATGCGATTTCGCCTGCATATACCATGGGCTTCTTGGATTACTACCACGGAAGCTTGGGCGTGAGCAAGGACTTGAGCTATGCCACTTCTGCCTATGCCAAGGAAGGATTTAAGTGGGATTGGAAGCACCAAGGGAATAATTTCTGGGGAGCAGATGCCGCGGTGACTACCCTGCCTGACATGGCAGAAGCCTTGAGCAAAGATCCACATGTGGAGGTTTTGATCATGAATGGTTATTACGACTTGGCGACAGTCTTTCATGGTGTGGAGCATTCCATCGCTCACATGGGCTTACCAAGTTCGGCTACAGATCGCATCAAGATGACCTACTACGAAGCCGGACACATGATGTACACGCATTTGCCTTCTGCAGCGCAATTTCGTCAGGATCTGAAGTCCTTTATTCAAAGCACGCTTAATAAGTGAAATTTAATTTCAAGGCATAAAAAAAGGAGATCCATCAGGATCTCCTTTTTGTTTGAAAGGATGTTGAATTACATCATGCCACCCATTCCGCCGCCGCCCATTGGAGGCATAGCAGG
>JACCDI010486384.1_pt1 | contig 17053 bp, 16 predicted proteins | sample 7442791 | NCBI WGS metagenome assembly JACCDI01 (sample SAMN15323434, study PRJNA562643) | freshwater metagenome | isolation source: river surface water | place: USA:Blue River Watershed | collected 2017-08-15 | reverse complement strand
GGCTCGGCACCGGCAGATTTTGACAACAGCGCAAGTTCTTCCAGACTAGCCAGAACGTCACCCTTGCCAAAATCAACACCTACCAGCACTGCGCGCATGACACCGCCTTCGCAGGAGGAAATGACTTATTCAGCCTCGGACTCCGAATGAAGATTTACCGCACGCGCGGGTACGACGGTGGAGATTGCATGCTTGTAGACCATCTGCGTGACGGTGTTACGAAGCAATACAACGTATTGATCGAAAGATTCCACGTGTCCCTGCAGTTTGATACCGTTGACCAGATAGATAGATACTGGAACGTGCTCTTTTCGCAAGGCGTTCAAAAATGGGTCTTGTAGCAGTTGCCCTTTGTTACTCATGGAGGCTCCGTTTTTTTGTCAGGTTCGGGAGATGGGGTCGGCGCGAAAAAAAACAAGCGCCAGAAATCACTGCCTGTCGAGAATGTAATCGATTTTGCCACACACTGGCAAACACCAACGCAGAAAATATGTGCTATTCCTGCTTGGAAAAAGGGTTTTTTCCTGAGCGCAACTCTATGCGCAGCGGTGTACCAACCAAAGAGAAACTTTCTCGAAAATGTTTCTCCAGATACCGTTTGTAGCTGTCATCAATTGCGTTGAGTGTATTGCCGTGAATGACAATGACGGGGGGATTTTGGCCACCCTGATGCGCATAGCGCAGCTTGGGGCGAACCGAGCCCTTGCGCCGCGGTTGTTGATGATCCAGTGCTTCTTGCAGAGCGCGTGTGAGCTGAGGCGTCGGCAGTTTCACCATGGCGGCAGCATAGGCCGCATCGATGGATTTCATCAACGGCGCAATACCCGTACCTTTCAGTGCGGAAATGAAATGGAATTTTGCGAAGGATAAAAAACTGAGCTTGCGATCCATCTCGCGCTTGATGTGATCGCGCTCGTCACTGGTCAATCCATCCCATTTATTCACACCCACGACCAGCGCTCTGCCAGCCTCAAGAATGAAGCCTGCGATGTGAGCATCCTGCTCGGAAATATCCTGCTGAGCATCAAGCAAGAGCAACACCACATTCGCTTCCGAAATCGATTGCAAGGTCTTCACAACAGAAAATTTTTCGATCGCCTCGAAAACTTTACCCTTGCGGCGTATGCCTGCAGTATCAATCAGTGTGTAGTGACGACCAGAACGTTCGAATGGGATTTCAATCGAGTCACGTGTCGTGCCCGGCATATCAAAGGCAATCACACGCTCTTCGCCGAGCAGTGTATTGACCATGGTTGATTTGCCGACATTGGGACGGCCGACGATGGCAATGCGCACGCCCCGTACGCCGGGTGCCTCATCGGCTTCTTCTGTCTTGCCAGCCAGTGCGCTATCGAGCGCTTCGTCAACGAGATCCGCCACGCCATCACCATGCGCTGCAGAAATCACATAGGGATCACCCAAGCCGAGTTCGTAGAAGTCTGCCGAAACGGTGGTGTACTTCATGCCCTCGGCCTTGTTCACGACCAGCATGACCTGACGACCGGATTTGCGCAGAAAATCAGTGATGGTCTTGTCATGCGGCGTGAGCCCCTGACGGCCATCGACAATAAAAATCACTACATCCGCTTCCGCCACGGCCTGACGCGTCTGCTTCGCCATCTCATGCAAGATGCCGTCTTTGGCGACAGGCTCAAAGCCGCCAGTATCGATGACGAGAAACGGTCGAAGGCCCATGCGGCCTTCGCCATAATGACGATCGCGCGTCAGCCCTGGCAAGTCCGCGACCAGCGCATCACGCGAGCGGGTCAGACGATTGAAGAGCGTGGATTTGCCAACATTAGGGCGGCCTACCAGGGCAATGACCGGCTTCATCGGGCATCCTGATGCTGTGCGCCTCTGCAGTGGCGTTTATTCGGTCGCGATTGCAAGCAAGCTACCATTTTGTGACTGTACGATGAGCGTGGACCCAGCTACAACGGGCGTCGCGCGGATCGCGCTTCCATCAGTTTGCACGCGCGCCAGCAAGGCGCCTTCTTCACGGGAGAAGAAATGCAGATAGCCCTGACGATCTCCAACCACGACCGCACGACCAAATGACACCGGGGACGAAAGTCCTCGCCAGCTGAGTGATGTATTGCGCCACAGGCTGCTTCCGGAATCACGCGCGAAGGCCTGCAAGTTACCGCGCTCGTCCGAAGCAAACACATATCGCTGATCAAGACCCGGGCCCACCTCGGCAGAAAGTTCGCGTGCCCAGCGTACCGAGCCATTACCGGCGTCCACGCAGGCCAGACGGCCTTGGTAGGAAGCAGCACAAATCTCACGACCCATCAGCGCTGGCATGCCAGAGACGTCGGCAACGCGTTCCAGTTCCGTAGCGCCACGAGGCTCAGCGATAGGCGCATCCCAGCGCGGCGCACCCGTCTGCGCCGCCAGCGCAAGCAATCTTCCAGCGGGTAAGGCAACGTAGGCAACACCATCATGCATCAAAATACCCGGTGAAGCGCGCAGCGCGAGTGCCGGCGCAGTGCGCTGCACAAACCAACGACGATTGCCTGACTCGAGATCGTATGCAGCGATGCGATTGTCCATGCTGCGAATGACAACGACGCCGCTGCCCAATGCGGGCGGGGACAGCACTTCCGTTGATGCCTGAGCTTTCCAGAGTGGTTTGCCGTCGGCAGCGTCAAACGCCAGTATCGCGCCATCGGCACCGGCAACAACAAGTACCTTGCCGTCTGTACCAACACCCGCAGTCAGCTCGGTACCCGCCTTGATTTTCCAGATGAGCTTGCCGTCGGCGGCCTCCAGACAGGCGATTTCGCCATCGGCACTTGCTGCATACACGCGCGAGTCAACCACAGCGGGTGCCAGGGGGTTGTCGCCCGATTTGCCGATGCCCACGGTCCAGACAATACGCGCTGCCATGGATGGCGTGAACTGAACCAGGGGCGCTGGCTCATTACGCGGCGCTTTGCGTGAGAACGGATTGAGCGAGGAACAACCTGCCAGCAGCACCAAACCTGTAACGAGTATCCACCGAGAAGAAACGTGCATCTCAGCTCTCCGCTCAACCGGCCTGGGTGGTGCTACCACCGATCGCGTCCAGCTTTAACTGGATTAGCTGCCGAGCGGGACCCTTGGCTTCGATTTTCTCGAGAGCCAATTGATATGCGGCACGAGCTTCTTCTATTTTGTTCTGCGCGAATAGCAAGTCACCACGGCGGTCGGCCACCAGTCCGGCAAACTGTTCGGGAAAAGGCGCAGACAGGAGCTTCAGACCGTCGTCATAGGCTTTTTCATCGAGCAGCAAGCCGGCCAGACGCAGACGCGCTATGGCCTGATATTCCTCGCCGCTGCTGTGATCAACGACCCACTGCAGGTAGGCCTTGGCTGATTTCATGTCGTTCGCATCGAATGCCGACTTTGCCGCCAGCAATGCACCCATTGACGCATAAGGCGTACGAGCATAGCGCTCGCGAATGTCGCCAGTTGCGCGTGCCAGACGAGTCTGATCCTTGCCATCAACTGCCTTGACGATTTCTTCGTACAACAAGGCGGCCTTGGAGGCCTGTTCGCGCTGATAGTATTTCCAGCCAGACCAGGACGCATACGCGGCCAGCACTGCGATGGCAAGCCAGGTCACCAGATTGCCGTATTGTTTCCACCACGCTTTCAGCGTTGCGAGTTGTTCTTGCTCTTCAAGATCGTATGCCATAGTCGTTTTAGTGATGAGTGTGTAACTGGCCTGCATGCAGGTGGCCGTGATCGTGCTCGTCGTCACCGATCATTCGATCAATCAGATGATCGGTCAGCGCTTCGAGGCTGACGCTTTGCTGATTATTGGTCATGTCCGCTTCGCGCAGATGCTTGACGATTGCTGTACTGCTCGCGATTTCATCTTCACCGATGATAATGGCGTAAGCCGCTCCGCTCGCGTCAGCGCGCTTCATTTGCGATTTGAAGCTGCCCAGCCCGCCAGCCGCTGCGCAATGTAGCACAACATCGAGACCGGCATCGCGCAAACGCTCTGCGATCGCAAAGGACTGCAACTGAGCCTCATCGCCCTGATGCACGAGATAGACATCGCACTGACTGCGAGAGAAATTACCCCCAGCGACTTTCATCAGTTCAAGGAGTCGCTCCACGCCCATCGCAAAACCCACCGCAGGCGTTGGCTTGCCGCCGAAGATTTCGACCAGTGGGTCGTAACGACCACCACCGCAGACCGTGCCTTGCGAGCCGAGCTGATCGGTGATCCATTCGAACACGGTACGGTTGTAATAATCCATACCCCGTACCAAACGAGGATTGATCGTGAAAGGCACGCTGTTATGACGCAGCAATCGCTGTACACCCTCGAAATGCGCGCGGGACTCGTCCCCAAGATAATCCAGCAACTTGGGCGCGGCGTTCACGAGTTCCTGCATTGCGGGGTTTTTGGTATCCAGAATGCGCAGTGGGTTGGTATGCAGACGACGCTGAGCATCGGCATCCAGCTGATCATGGTGCTGCTCGAAATACGTAATCAGATCAGCACGATGACGCTGGCGTTCCGCGGCATCACCAATAGAGTTGATTTCGAGGCGAATATCAGTCAGCCCGAGATCATCCCAGAGCCGCTGGCATAACAGAATAAGTTCAACATCGATATCCGGGCCAGCAAAGCCAACTGCCTCGGCGCCTACCTGATGAAACTGGCGATAGCGTCCCCGCTGAGGACGCTCATGGCGGAACATGGGGCCCGCATACCAGAGCCGCTTCGGGCTGTCGTAGGTCAGATTGTGTTCGAGCACGGATCGCACCACGCCAGCGGTGCATTCAGGCCGAAGCGTCAACGCATCACCATTCACGCTGTCGGTGAATGAATACATCTCTTTCTCGACAATGTCGGTGACTTCACCGAGACCGCGCGCAAACAAGGCGGTAGGCTCTACGATCGGCGTGCGGATTTGCTGATAGCCGTAGCTGCGCAGCACGGATTGCACCGTGTTTTCAAACAGCTCCCACAAGGGCGCGTCGTCAGGCAAGACATCGTTCATGCCTTTGACGCCAACGATTTTTTCAGTTTTTTTAGGATCTGCCATAACGTGTCTTTACATAATCAAGCACGATGGCCTGAAACTCTTCTGCAATATGTTCGCCCCGCAGGGTGACGGATTTTTGGCCGTCGACAAAAACCGGCGCCGCCGGTGACTCGCCAGTGCCGGGCAGGCTGATACCGATGTGGGCGTGCTTGGATTCACCAGGACCATTGACGATACAGCCCATGACAGCCACATTCATTTCCTCGACGCCGGGATAGGCGGTCTTCCAGAGCGGCATCTGCTCGCGCAGATAGGTTTGAATGCGATCTGCGAGCTCCTGAAATACGGTCGATGTGGTGCGCCCGCAGCCAGGACAAGCGATGACCATCGGCGTAAATTTGCGCAAGCCCATGGTTTGCAGGATCTCCTGCGCGACGATGACTTCGCGGGTACGGTCTCCACCCGGCTCTGGGGTGAGCGATATACGAATGGTGTCGCCTATGCCCTCTTGCAGCAGGACTGACAAGGCAGCAGTCGATGCAACAATACCCTTGCTGCCCATACCCGCCTCGGTCAGGCCCAGATGCAGGGGGTAATCACAACGCTTGGCGAGTTCGCGGTACACCGCGATCAGGTCTTGCACGCCAGAGACTTTGCAGGAAAGTGTAACTCTATCGCCGGGCAAGCCGAGTTCTTCGGCACGCTGCGCGTTCTCCAACGCAGAAGTCACCAAAGCCTCATACATGACCGACTGCGACGAGAAAGGTTCAGGCCGCTGCGCATTTTCATCCATGATGCGTGCGAGTAGCGCCTGATCCAGACTGCCCCAGTTGACACCGATGCGCACCGGTTTGTCGTAACGACAGGCGACCTCGATCATCTGCGCGAACTGCGTATCGCGCTTCGCGCCCTGCCCCACATTACCCGGATTGATGCGGTATTTGGATAACGCTTCGGCACACGCAGGATACGCCGTCAGTAACTGGTGGCCGTTGTAGTGAAAATCACCAATCAAGGGAACATCGACATCCATGCGATCAAGTTGCTCGCGTATCGCAGGCACTGCTGCAGCGGCCTCCGGCGTGTTGACAGTGATGCGAACAAGTTCGGACCCGGCACGCGCGAGCTCCTTGACCTGAATCGCCGTACCGATCACATCGGCTGTGTCGGTGTTGGTCATGGACTGAACGACCACCGGCGCATTACCACCGACGAAGACCTCACGCGCGCCATAATGAATCCTGACTTGCCGCGTCAGGCGTCGCTCAGCGGGGCCAGAGGGAATCTCGATATCTGTTGGGTGCTTGTTCATGCGTAGGCTCACTTGAGGCTAAGCTTGGAAACATTGTCTCGCGCGACAGCGCGCAGGTTCAGCGGCTGTCCTCTCAGGGTGACATCGACACCATTTGCATTGCCAACCACGAGTACGACCGGCTCACTCACATCGAAACGCTCTGTTGTTCCCGCTTTCATCAACCGAGATACAAGCTTGTTGCCGTTGATAGCGCTGATCTCGACCCACGCATCCTCACGCAACTTGAGCTCCAGCAAATGGGAAGGGTCAATCGATTTTGGCTCAGCGCCCGCTGCAGCGGAAGGCGCCGACACCGGCCGATCGGTCGCTTCGGTGGTCGTGGAGTCGGCCACATCCTTCCAGGGACCGAAAAGGGTACTCATGCTGGGTACATCAAAGCTTATGGTTGGCAGGCCATGACGATAGCCGGCATAGGCCAGCGCACCCACAAACACCATTACCAGCAGTCCCAGACCGGAGAGACGCCGCGATCCACGACGATGGGCGCTGGCTGGCGCGTAACGACGTCCCGGGAAACCGCGCGAAGGCAGCGGCCTGCGAAGAACAATGGGATCAACCGCAGGATTGGCTTCATTGGACATCATCGCCAGCAAAGGTACCGGATCAAGCTCGAGCAGTCTCGCATAGGAACGAATGAAACCTCGAACACTGGCCATCCCAGGCAAGGAGGCAAAATCATTAGCCTCTAACGCCGTAATCTGTCGCGGGGCAAGCTTGAGGCGCTGAGATACTTCTTCCAGCGTCCAGCGTAATTCATTACGGCGCGCGGCCAGTAACTCGCCCGGCAGCGCAGTGGGTAATGAATGCTGCATTTCAACATCGCCGGTCGTCGCTTGTGTCTCGGATAAATCGCTTGCGTCAACCACCGCGGCATCCAGGACAGCCGCCTCGTGCGTCGCCTGCGCGACCGTGGTCGAGGACTCTGAAGATTGCGGATCGTTATGCTTACTTGTCATCGGTCTCGCCACGAAGATATGCGGTCAGCTGAGGCGACTCTGGAAAGCGCCGACGCCATTGCGCCAAAAGGCTCTGCTCGGAGGCAGCGTCGCCGCGCTTGCGCTCAATGAGAATTGCCATCAAAAAATTCTCTGCAACTGCCTGCTCGCTCTCGATCACTTTCAGCAAGTGGCTGCGGGCACGCGGATAGTCAGCGCGATCATAAGCGAGACGCGCAAGACCGGCATGCGCCTGCAGATTCGTCGGATCGTTATCAAGCGCACGCCGCAGGAAGGCCTCGGCCTGGACACCCTGACCCTGACGCATGCGGCATAGCCCCGCGTTCACCAAAGCCTTCTCGGGGGAGGCATAGGATTTTGTCGATAGCGCGCGCTCGAAATACAGCATCGCCTTGTCGAACTCGCCTTTCTGGCAGAGGAACCAACCCATATTGTTTTGAAGCGCGGGATTGTCAGGCTCAATACGCAGGGCATCGCGCAGGCTCTGACTGGCGGCCTCGCTGTCACCGATTTGCATCAGCACCAAGCCGCGCAGGCCAAGGACATCGGCGCGACGAGGGCTGAGCTCAAGCGCCCGGTTAAGTTCTTGCAGCGCGATCTCGGTCTGCCCACTCGTAAAGTACGCGGTAGCGAGCTCAAGACGAATATCCGTTCGCCGTTTGACATCGGCCTGTCCTGCCTGCAAAGGCGGAGAAACATTGGGTACAGTGCATGCACCAAGCAAAACTGCAATCAGCAAGAAACCGAAACGCTTCAACCTGAAATCTCCACGATGCGACCAAAATCTTTACCGTATTTTTCCTGATACACCGACATGGTTTGCATGCGCTCGCGAACGCGAGTGCGGTCCTGAACTTCCCCGGCGAGCTGACCGCAGGCGGCATCGATATCGTCGCCACGCGTCTTGCGAATCGTGGTGACGATGCCGCCATCCATCAATATTTGTGCGAAAGCACGTATCCGTGCATTCGATGAACGTTTGAGCCCGGATTGCGGGAAAGGATTAAAGGGAATCAAATTGAATTTGCAAGACACTGAGGCAACCAGCGCCAGCAGTTCGCGCGCATGCTGGTCGCTGTCGTTCACACCATCGAGCATGCAGTACTCGAACGTGATGAAATCACGCGGTGCAAATTCGAGATAACGCTGACAGGCCGCCATGAGCTCAGCAAGCGGATATTTTTTATTAAGCGGTACAAGATCGTCACGCAACCTGTCATTGGATGCATGCAATGAGACCGCCAACGCTACCGGGCAATCCTGTGAAAGCTTGTCCATCATCGGAATCACGCCGCTGGTGGAGAGCGTAACGCGCCTGCGCGAGAGCCCGTACGCGTTATCGTCGAGCATAAGTTTCAGCGCAGCCACGGCTGGCTCGTAATTGAGCAAGGGCTCGCCCATGCCCATTAACACCACGTTGGTGATCTGGCGCTCGCCTTTAGGCCCAGCAGCGATCCCCTTGCTGCGGCGGAGCATGAATTCTGCCGACCACAATTGCCCGATGATCTCTGCAACGCCAAGATTACGGGAAAATCCCTGTTTGCCCGTAGAACAGAAACGACAATTCACTGCGCAGCCGGCCTGTGTCGATATGCACAGCGTGCCGCGATTGTCTTCCGGGATAAATACAGTCTCGACGGCATTGCCATTTCCGACGTCGAACAGCCATTTGCGGGTGCCGTCTGTGGAGGTATGGTCGCTGATAACATCTGGCGCTGTGACAACAGCGAGGTCGCGCAACTTGTCGCGCAAAGACTTGGCGAGGTCGGTCATTGCCTCGAAGTCGCTTTCGCCGAACTGGTGTATCCAGCGCTGCAATTGACGAGCACGAAAGCTTTTCTCACCGTGCGACTGACACCAGTTCACCAGAGCATCCGGGTCGAGTTCCAACAGATTGGTGATTGCCGTCATAAAAGGTGCCTCGCGTGAATCACGTGCATCCGGGTCAGTGGTTTCGCCATCGGGAACCCTAAGCAAGCCTGCGTCGGTGTGAAAACCTCACGCTGACGCAGCCGCTACCAAGGAAACGTCGATCAAACAAACCAGAAACTTCTCTGTCTGACCAAATGGCACCCAATCCTTGATTGTTCAGGGCCCCGCATCGCACAGCTCCGCTGGTTCGGCATAAGACGCGGATTTATTCAGCGTCTGCCTAACGCTCAGCGCGAATAAACGTTCAGCGCCGGGAAGAAATAGCTGATTTCAACCTTCGCGGTTTCGGGCGCATCTGAACCGTGGACGGCGTTGGCATCGATGGAATCAGCAAAATCTGCACGAATGGTGCCTTTGTCTGCTTTCTTCGGATCGGTTGCGCCCATCAAGTCACGGTTTTTCAGGATGGCATTGTCGCCCTCCAGCACTTGGACCATGACGGGGCCTGAAATCATGAAATCGACCAGATCCTTGAAAAACGGGCGCTCGCGGTGTACCGCGTAGAAACCTTCTGCCTCAGCACGGGATAATTGCGCCATGCGCGCCGCAATGATTTTCAGGCCAGCGCCTTCGAAACGGCTGTAGATTTGACCGATAACATTCTTTGCCACGGCGTCAGGCTTAATGATCGACAGGGTGCGCTCGATTGCCATCTGTAAAACTCCAATGAAATTAATGGGTTAAGGATTCGTTTGAGCGTGAATGCGAGCTCTGATTAGCCAAACATTCTAGCATGAAAGCCGTGTAAAATGACCCGACAGGCAGGGCAAATGCCGCTGCAGCCCTTGAAAATCGCGGGTAGACGCACCATCTTAAATTCAGTTAAATTAACGTTTTGACAGCCCCTCTGTTTTAGAGCTGTTATTAAATCCACAACAGGAGGACCCATGAACCAACCCTTCCAAACCGCGTACGAGACATCGGGCGAGTTGATCTCGGTTCGCCACCGCGTACTTCGCAACACCTACTGGCTACTGGCCATATCCATGATCCCGACAGTTCTGGGTGCCTGGATTGGTGTTCAGATGAATTTCTCATTCATGAGCGGCAGCCCTTTCCTCGGCTTCCTGGCGTTCATGGCAATCGCCTTCGGTTTCTTCTATGTCATCGAGAGAACGAAAAACTCGGCTATCGGGGTTGCCGTGCTGCTGGGTTTCACGTTTTTCATGGGACTGATGCTGTCCCGCATGATCGGACACATTCTGCATTTTTCCAATGGCGCATCACTGATCATGACTGCCTTTGGCGGCACCGCGATCGTTTTCGCAACGATGGCAAGCATTGCCACCACCAGCAAGCGTGATTTTTCAGGGCTGTCGAGCTGGCTGTTTGCCGGCATGATCGTGATCCTGCTGGCGGCGGTTGCCAATATCTTCCTGCAGATGCCCGCTTTGCAGATCGTGATTTCGGCGATTGCGGTCGTGATCTTCTCGGCGTACATCTTGTTTGATGTTCAGCGCGTCATCAACGGCGGCGAGACCAATTACATCTCGGCGACATTGGCCATCTACCTCAATCTGTACAACGTATTCGTCAACCTGCTGGCGCTGCTGGGAATTTTCGGCGGCGAACGCGACTGATCCGCTCTCGGTATCAACTGAAAACGCCGGCGACCTGCCGGCGTTTTTTATGCTCGGTCAAAAACGGCGATGGATTCAACGTGCGCGGTATGCGGAAACATGTTGACCACGCCCGCCTTACTCAATAAATATCCCCCGATATGAACAAGCACGCCCGCATCACGGGCCAGCGTCGCCGGGTTGCACGATACATACACGATGCGTTTCGGACTCGCTTCAGGATCTTCACTGGCTAGCTCAGCGATGGCTTTGCACACGTCCATCGCACCCTCGCGCGGCGGGTCAATCAGCATGCGATCGAATCGGCCGAGTGAAAGCAAATCCTGAACCGAAAATTCAAAAAGATTGCGGTTGTAAAAAACCGTTTTTTGATCAAGCCTGTTAGCTCGGGCATTTTGCAGTGAACGCTCTGTGAGCGCAGGACTGCCCTCAATACCAACAACCTCGGCTGCCCGGGTTGCCAATGGCAAAGTGAAGTTACCCAACCCGCAAAACAAATCCGCCACACGATCCGTGGGCTGCACGTCGAGCAGGCGCAGCGCCCGCTCGACCAGAACGCGATTAATTTGGTGATTAACCTGCGTAAAATCCGTCGGCCTGAATGGCATACCAATACCAAACTCAGGCAATGTATACGCCAAGCTGCTGTCGACAGGATAAAAAGGCAGTGCAGTATCAGGGCCTTTGGATTGCAACCAGAAATGTACAGACCATTGGTTTGCGAACGCAATCAGTTGCGCCTTGTCCTCCTCGCTGGGTGGCTCGATCACACGCAAGACCATCACGATGACTTGCTTTCCCTCGCGTTCGCCGACCGCCAGTTCAATTTGTGGCAAGCGATCGCGGATGGACAACGCAGCAATCAGTGATCGCAAAGGTACCAGCATGCGCGAGACTGCTGGAGGCAGAATCTCGCAACTTTTCATGTCCGCGATAAAGCTGGAGCGGCGTTCGTGAAAGCCAATCAGCACGCCTCCTTTTTTGGCGACGTGGCGCACCGACAAGCGAGCACGGTAGCGGTATCCCCAATCGGGACCGTGTATGGGGCGAAGTATCATCTCCGCATCGACTTTACCCAGGTGGTGCAACGCATCTTCCAGCACACGCTGCTTGATCGCGACCTGTGCAGGTACGTTCAGGTGCTGCATCGCGCAACCACCGCAGATACCAAAATACAGGCACCGCGGCTTGGCGCGCAGTGGGGATTCGCGCAAGAGCTCCGTCATATCAGCCGCTTCCCACTTGGCCTTTCTGCGGTAGGACTTGAAGCGGACTCGCTCACCGGGAAGCGCGCCGTCGACAAAAATTACTTTTCCGGGACTGCCGTCCTCGTTGGCGAGATGGCCCACGCCACGCGCTTCCATGTCAAGGGACTCGATGTCGAGCAAGCTGTCGTGCATAAATTAAATGGAGAAAAACGGGGATTGATTCAGCGTCTTGGTGACGTGATTTTACCGTTTATGCATGGCGAGCCATCAAACGGCCAGGCATGATCATATTCGGCCCGCCAGATCAGGCCAGCCTACCTGTCAGACTCTTTAAACATGCCGCTGGCGGTGTCGGGCATACCTTGCCATATCTGTGTACTGTCTGCGGCACTACCGCCTTGGCAGCGACCGCAGTGCTGCGCACCACTCAAGTTATGAGAGCCTCCTGGAAAACGGCACCGGCATCACAGCAGAGAATCTTTGCTGATACCACGCGCCATCATGGTTTTTTTCAGGCGAACCAGACCCTCCTGCTGGATCTGCCTCACACGCTCTCTGGTGAGGCCCATCTCGTCCGCCAACTCATCCAATGTCGCCGGGTGGGCGTGTCCCAGACCAAACCGGCGCATGATGACTTGTTTCTGCTTGATCGGAATGGTATCAAGCCAGTGGCGAACCAATGAAATCATCTCGTGCTGCTCCGCATCGGTTTCAGGGCCACCTTCGGAGGCATCGGCCAGCAGATCCAGAAGACTGGACTGTGGATCGCCATCAAGCGGCGTGTCCAGCGACGAGACATGCTCCGCCATGCCCAAAATGGCGTTGACTTCTTCGACGCTGCGCTCGACCAAGTGAGCGATATCTTCAATCCTCGCATCATGACCATCAGAAAGCCGGGCCTCGAGATGATATTTGGCGCGCAAAACAAGATTAAGCTCACGAATCCGATGCACCGGCAGACGTATGGTGCGAGCCTGATTCATGATGGCACGCTCGATACTTTGACGTATCCACCAAGTCGCGTAGGTAGAGAAGCGAAAGCCGCGCTCGGGCTCGAACTTCTCGATCGCGTGCATGAGACCGAGATTGCCCTCCTCAATCAAATCGAGCAGGACGACACCGCGATTGATGTAGTGCTTGGCTATGGACACAACCAACCTGAGATTGTGTTCGATCATCTTTTGGCGCGCAGGAAAATCGCCCTGTTTGGCCAGCGTGGAAAAGTGAATTTCCTGCTCAACAGTGAACAGAGGTCGCAAACCGATCTGGTTCAGGTAGCGCTGGGTGGCGTCTGAGGCAAGCTCCGAATTGAGCAGCGATCGTAAGTCCTCATGACTCTCGACGCCCTCCCCGACCTCAGCAATCTCCGAGTCCTCATCCAGTTCTGCCTGCTCGGAAGAAAGCGACGCAAGCTCTGGATTTTCCTGGGCAGGTGTTTCCGAGGCTTCTCGTTTGGGCTTCATGGGGCAGGTGGTTCAGAGGCTTCTCGTTTCGATTTAATCGGGCCGATGTCATTGGCAGTGGAGAGGTGGTAATTCTTTAGCAGGATCGACCGGCTTCCCCATGAGGCGGACCTGAAAGCGGAGCTTCACTGTATCTGCGTCAGAGTCGCCCATCTCGGCGATTTGCTGCCTCTGGGTGACCGTTTGACCTTCGCGAACCAGGATGGTTTTATTGTGCGCGTAAGCCGTTACCATGCTTCCGCTATGCTCGATGATGATCAGGTTGCCATAGCCACGCATGTTTTTCGCGTAGAGCACCTTGCCATCGCCGGCTGCAACCACAGGTTGACCCGCCTTGCCGGCGATATCAATGCCTTTGCTGCTCGAGTCAAAATTAGCGATCACCTTGCCTCGGGTCGGCCAAGCAAAACGGCTGGTGGCAGGCTCGTTGCAGTCCAACTTGGCGATCGCCTCGTCGGAGTATGCAATTTTTTGCCCCAAGGGCACGGTCTTTTTCACTGGGGCGGCGGGAGCCACTGCCTGTGGCGATGTTGGCGACTGGATGGGGCGACCGCCGCGCCGAATCTCCGTGTCGGGATCAACCGGCACACGCATCACGTGCACGTTGTCAGGTGGTGCAACTCTCAACACCTGCCCCACTTTGATGGCGTTCGGATTGACCAAACCATTCCATTCAGTCAGCTCAGCGGCCATCCGATTGAACTGGCTGGCAATCTTCAGCAGGGTGTCACCTTCTTTCACCGTATAAAAACCTGCAGGATCAGCATCTGGAACCGGCGCAGCATCGGTGGCCGGAGACTTCTTTGTATTTGCGCTGCTTTTATCGGCATCGCCAGGCGCTGATTGATTCGTCTGAACAGCCTTTTGAGCATTCTTCTGGGTCGTACTGTCGACTTTGGTCTCGGCTTTGGTCTCGGGTGTCGTCTGCGGTGTTGTCTTGTTGGCCTTCGTGCTTGGCGACACCGTATTCGGTGTACTGCTGTTGCGACGATCGGAGTTTTTCGATCTGCGATCGTCAATGGCAGCGTCCGAAGGCAACTCCGCACAGCCTGAGAGGAGAAGAACCACAGAGATTGTCAGTAAAAAGAGGGGGCGCAAACTGTGGCTACTCGTTATTTGAAAAGCGTCTGTCTTCATACCTGTATTAGCGAGGGTTCAGCCAAATGTACCCGGCTTGAGCGGGACGAAATGGCAAGGTTCCAGAGTCTCGGCCATCCACTCATTTCGCCCGGTGCGGCGTATGAGCTTGAGCACCTGATTTCGGTGCCCAACCGGCGCGATCAGCCTTCCGCCAACCGACATCTGATCCAGCAAAGCCTGCGGCACATCAAGCCCAGCTGCTGCCAGAATGATGCCATCAAATGAACCGATCTGTGGCAGGCCCAGCATACCATCCCCATAGTGCAGGCGCAGGTTCGGTATGCGCAGGGGGCGGAGGTTGGTTCGGGCAAGCTCGTGCATCGGACGTATACGCTCTATCGAGTAAACCTCCTCTGCCAGCTGGGCCAGCACGGCCGCCTGGTAGCCGCAACCCGTACCGATTTCGAGTACTCGGGTCAGCTTGCCGCTGACACCGCCCCGCATCACCTCGATCATCCGCGCCACGATATAAGGCTGGGAAATGGTCTGGTGATAACCAATCGGCAGCGATGCATCAATGTAGGCCTGACTTGCCAAACCGGGCTCGAGAAAATAATGCCGGGGGACGGCCTCCATCGCAGCCAAGACAGCACTGTCTCGAATACCTTGTTGCGCGAGCCGCTGCACCATGGCTTTGCGCACCGCATCCGATACCAAGGGTGAGTTCGCAGTACGGTCCGCTGCGAGGCGCGTGCTGTTTGCAACCGGCGGCGGGGGCGTGCTATGCCGCACTGCATTCTGGGTCGCTGTCTGGGTATTTTTCATCTGCGGCGTCGCAGTCGATTTTTTGCGATCAGCGGCGCCTGTGATGCTGTCCAGCGTCAGCGGGAAACGCTTTTGAGATTGGCTTTTGCCCTCGCTCATCGCAGAACCCGCTTCAAACGTTCGAGTTGAGATGAGTGCGTGAGGTCAATCTGTAAAGGTGTCATTGATACCCAGCCATGACTAGTTGCATGAAAATCCGTACCCTCGCTTGCTTCTTTCGCCTGCCCCGGGGGGCCGATCCAGAAAATCTCGTTACCATGCGGGTCGCTGCTTCTTATGACGGGCTCGGATTGGTGACGCTTGCCCAGACGCGTCGCAACGACCGTGTTCAACTCACCGTAAGGTCGATTGGGAATATTCACGTTCAGCAGGTAAGGTGTTTGCAATTCATCCAGTCGGCGCAGGACAATATCTTTTGCAAGCTTTGCAGCATCCTCAATATGCGCCCACCCATAATCGACCTGGGAAAACGCGATTGCCGGAATCCCAAAAAGAAAACCTTCGGTGGCCGCCGCCACGGTACCTGAGTACAAGGTGTCATCGCCCATGTTCTGACCCTGGTTGATGCCCGACACCACCAGATCTGGCTGCGTATCCAGTATGCCGGTCAGCGCGATGTGCACACAATCACTGGGCGTGCCATTGATGGAATAAAAACCGTTGGCCGCACGCATGACCCTGAGTGGTCGGTCCAGCGTCAGTGAGTTTGAAGAACCTGAGCGGTTGCTATCTGGAGCGACGACCACAATATCGGCAATTGTCGCGAGCTGCTCGGCCAGCGCATTGATGCCGGGAGCAAGATAGCCGTCGTCATTACTGATCAAAATTTTCATTGCGTTGATTTTACCTGAAGGCAGGCCAAGTCAATTTACAGTTTGATTACGCTCAATGGGCGATGATGAACTCCACTGGCTTGCGCCGAATCATGCATAAAGCAGCAAGCAACATGAGGTTTTATAGAAACTGGCCTGATTGACAATAATGCAACCGGGCATCAAGGCGCAACTGAATTAGCACTTACTAAGGAAGCGCCAATTAAATAAACCCAGAAACCTTTGTGGCGAGGTCAATGACACCCAACCCTTGAGGTTGCTGGTCAGCGCGGCAAGCTTTGCAGAAAGCTCTGTACTGAGGTCAATTCTCGCGTTCTGGCAAACGGCGGCAGACTTTGCCAGATGCGTCGACCATAAGGTTTGGACAACAAGCGGGGATCGCAGATCATCAGAACGCCTCGATCGGATTCATTACGAATCAAACGACCAGCGCCCTGTTTCAGATTGATGATGGCTTCAGGAAGCTGATGATGCATGAACCCATTCAGACCGCGCTTTTCCATATCGGCGATGCGCGCGGCAAGCACCGGATCGTCGGGCGGTGCAAAGGGCAGCTTGTCAATAATCACCACCGAAAGCGCATCTCCCGGCACATCCACACCTTCCCAGAAACTCTGGCTGCCGATCAGCACTGCATTACCGGCTTTGCGAAATTGTGCGAGCAGCTCGGTACGACCGATTTCGCCCTGAACAAACAAAGGATAAGGCAGCTTGCGTCGCTCGAATTCATCACGCAAACGCTCCGCTGTTTTTTTGACTGCACGCAGCGTTGTGCAAAGAAAAAAAGTACGACCACCTGCTGCCTCAATGACAGGCAAAGCAGCATCAATGACTGCATCGGTATAGTCGGGTGAATTCGGCTGAGGCAGAATC
>JACCDI012087393.1_pt1 | contig 17056 bp, 9 predicted proteins | sample 7442791 | NCBI WGS metagenome assembly JACCDI01 (sample SAMN15323434, study PRJNA562643) | freshwater metagenome | isolation source: river surface water | place: USA:Blue River Watershed | collected 2017-08-15 | reverse complement strand
TCCTTTTATGTCAAAACAAATCTTCATCAATCTACCTGTCAGCGATCTTGCTAAATCGACTGCCTTTTACACCGCTTTAGGATTTACGAATAATCCGCAGTTCTCCGACGAGACGGCAAAGTGTATGGTATGGGGCGAGAATATCTTTGTGATGTTGCTATCTCATGATAAATTTAATTCGTTCGCAACCAAACCTATCGCCGATACGAAGTCGGGACTTGCAGCGCTGTTCTCTTTGTCTATGGACTCCGTTGAGGAGATGCACCAGGCCGTTCAAAATGGTTTGAATGCCGGTGGTATAGAGCCTGCTGAGTTGCGTGATTATGGTTTCATGGTGCAACGTACTATTGAAGATTTCGACGGTCATACCTGGGAAATCTTCTTTATGGATATGTCGAAGTTTCCATCAGATGCATCAAACGCTTGATTTTTATAACAGATGACTAAAAACAAATTTTGTCAGAGTTGCGGCTATCCACTGAAGAAAGATAAAAAAGGCGGAGGCTCAGAAAAAGACGGCAGTATTAGTTTGAAATATTGTTCAATGTGTTATGAGAATGGCGCTTTTCTAACGCCGCCTGAAGTGAATACAGCAGAGAAAATGCAAGCCTTTTGTATTCAGGAAATGCGCAAAAGTGGCATGAATAGACTATTTGCCTGGCTGGCTACGCGAATGATTCCAAAGCTGGAACGCTGGAAAAATTCTTCTGCTAAATAAATTTTTGAATTAAGAAATATGGCCTTCCAAGTCAAGAAAAAGATTCTCATGTTTATACTGAGTGTCGGATTTTCTTTCTATGGAATGGCTCAAAACTATAAAGTCTTAAGCAAAGGTTTCAACCTGGGTTACAGAGCAGGTTTAAGTAGCAAACAAAACGAATTGCTTGCAGGCTACTACTATAGTATATATAATGAAAAACGTCATATACTGCTGACTTTTGATCAGGATCTAACAACGAATTTTAAAAGAGTGGGATTCAATTCAAGTATCAGTTATTCGAATGGCTATATCGGACTAACTTATTCAACAGAAATTTTTACATCTGAGGGAAAAGTACGGGTATTGCCAGGTATAGGTGTAAATGTGAGTGCTACTGATCTCTTGTCGCTGGGCGTGTTTTATCATTATCAGTCGCAGCAAGATTTGAGATTTCCAACCTATAGTTTAAAGTTGATGGTGCGACCATCATTTATAAATGTGTTTTTTAAAAATCCTGACGGAGGTAGTTGGTAGAAACAATGCGTACAGAATATACTAAAATACCACTTGTGGCATTTGTCGTTTTAATGTTGAGCTCTTTTGTGCCCATCATACATATTCTTTTGATTCAGAGTGTAAGTGTAGTGTCTATACCTGTCAATACTGTTTTTGGTGAGGCCTCTAAAATAGGGCAATATCTTGTGTACTTAATTATCGCTTCAGTTTGTCTGATGTTATATTACCGGACAAAAGATCGTGTTAGTTCTATCTTCTATGCAATTGTTAGCACTGGGTGTTTGATGTCAATTGTTATGCTGTTGCTTGAGCTTGTTGAAATAGAGCCATATTATTTAAATTTAATGATCATGAGCACAGTTGGCTGCTTGCCGCTATGGTTGGTCGGTTTAGCGAAAGAGAGACAAGCTTTAAGTAATTCATCTGCCTCGAATAAATAACAAACTAAAACATTTTATAATTGTACTATAATTCAGAAAGCAAAAACTGCCTCAACTATGCAAAAAACTAGGTCGACTAAACCCCAAATTACATTACTTTTTATACTGATTGTTTGTTCAGTTTTTGTAACAGAAGCGCAGGTTAAACCTTCCAGTGAACTTGCTCAAAGGTTTTTTGTTCCTGCCATTCAAATGGGCTATATCAATCATAATTCTGACAATATTTCATCAGGTATCTTGATTCAGACCTCATTGGAATACAGAACTAAAAAGAACCTTTTATTTCGGGGCAATTATGATTATTTCAGAGGCAGACTGAATTTAAATACCAATATCAATCAAACTTATTCAGCAAAAATACCCATGTCTGAACTCATTGGTGGAATTGGTTATCGTTTAACCAATAAGAGACATAATCTTTTCCTGGTAGCGCAAACTGGTTTTCGATTTTATGAGAATCCAGTAATAGAGAATATTCATGGCAGTCTGAACATCGACCAAAAGGACGAGACAATAGGTACTGTGCGATACACCCTTGGTTATGAATATGAAATCTTTAACAGTGTTTACCTAAACACAGAAATCTTTACTGGTCACTTATATGGAAGCAAAGATTTCTGGGCGAACACAAAGCCCTTTTATGGAATTACATTTGGTGTAGCATCAAAATTATTCTAGATACATGATATATGATTTGATTGATTGATCTGGCGATATTTATTTAAATACGACAATCATATTATAACCGTCGGACCCGCGCTCCACGGTAAAAAGTCGGACCCGCGGGAGGATGAGAGCGAGAATTAGAGCGAGAGCGGGTATGAGAGCGGTATAACGAAAACATCATTGAAAACGCAATCAAATTATAGCCGTCGGACATGTGGTTCAAAGAAGAGATAAAAAAAAGCGTGGTCGATATGACCACGCTTTTTTATTTAGTGTCAATAGATTATTGAATCACAATTCTTTTGGTTACTGCTGTGCCTTGAGAATAGATTCTTACATTGTAAATGCCAGGTGCTACATCAGATAAGTTGATATCGCAAGAACCTGCATTGTTGAATACGTCTTTGAATACTTCTTTGCCCTGAGCATCCATAACGCTAACTTCTGCATTGACTATTTGTTTACCTAAGAAGTCTATTTTAAAGTTGCCATTGCTAGGGTTAGGGAAGATGTTGAAGCCATCGTTAGAATTAATATGATTAACACTTACAGTGCTGTTAATACATCTTGGCCAGTAGGTGTAAATCACTTGTCTGGTTAATGGTTGAGAAATGTTACCAGAAGGATCTGTTACTTTGTATGTGATGTAATAAATACCTTCTTCGTTTGGATTAACGTTTTGTGCAACTATTTCGATTCTGGATTGTAATTGATCCGGACCGTAATAGTTATCAGTAGTTGTTAAGTCCCAAAAAGGCCAGATGTTTTCGCCAACACAACCATAGATAGTGCCACCCCAAAGAGTTGGAGCTTGTCTGTCCACTACCACTACAGTTCTTGTTTTAAAAGCAACGTTGTTAGATCCGTCAACAGCTTTGTATACTTCTGTATATGTACCAAGGATGTTTTGGTTGACATTTGATGAAATCTTGGTAACGCTAACATTGCCCGGACCGTAATAATTGTCAGAAACGGCTACATTTACAGGTACATAAGTAGTTGCTACATCATGGTAAACTAAATCAGCGGTGTTTAAATCAATTACCGGAGCAATATAATCGTCAACTCTGTAGACTACTATTTTTGGAGCAGATACATTACCGGATGAATCTCTGGCAACATAAGTGGCAGTATAATTACCTTTAATGGTCGTATTAACGATTTCAGGGAACCATGTTCTGTTGAGTACAGGGTTATTGTCATATGCATCATTAGCAGAAGCTTGATTGATCCATACACTACCTATTTGAATTAGAGTATCATTTATGTTTTCGATGCTAGGGGCGATTTTGTCTTCTACACAAACAGTTCTTTGAGCTGTAGCAATGTTTCCGGCAAAGTCTTTCACACTGTAGGTGAGTTTGTAGATACCTGTTCTTTGGGTATTTACTTCACCATCTACTCTTATAGCAGTATTCAGCGAAACAAATGGGTTGGTATTGTATGCAACTGCACCCGGATCGACATAAGCTTGATTGTCTCTTCTGGCTTCGATGCAACCAGAACTACCTGGGTTAAGTGTAATAACAGGCGGAGTCAAATCATTTACAACAACATAATATCTGTAAATTGGATCAGCCTCGTTGCCAGAGTTATCTGTAACAGAATACTTCGTGCTGTATAATCCCGGAACTGCTACATCTAAGTCAGTATCAGCAACGATTTTATTACTGATATTGCCTTCTGAAGGGTCTATAGCAATAGCACCTGGGTCGGTGTAAGAAGCGTTTCTCTCTAATCTCACAGTGTCATCACCGATTAAAGTTAATACAGGCTTTAGGTTGTCATTAAACAAGGTAATTCTGTAGTCTTCGTATTCGCCCGCTGTTGCCGGTCCACAAGGTGAAGTAGGTTCGCTGTCGAAATTAGTAGCGATACGTAAAATGGTATTGCCTTCAAATGCATCATTAATGTTAGGAACAGTGAATGAAGTAGAGATGGTTTTGTTGTATGAAGAAGCTTCCATCATAATCATCTCACCAGCGTCGTTAAAGTCGCCATCAATGTTCCAGTCGATCCAGGCTTTTCTATTGGCTGGGTCGCTGGTAACGTTTCTGGTTACTTCTAAGGTATAGGTTTTTCCGAAGGTCAGATTTGCGCCAATTGTTGGACTGTAATCAGTGTAAGCTACAATACCTGAACTACTACCATTGGTAATTAACGAAGTGTTATTGTCTAAGAGTCTAACATTGTTAATGCCGATATCGGTAGCAAGAATTAATGAAGTTGGGCTACAGTAGTCCAATGCACAAATAAAGTCGTTTTTAACAACTGTCTTAGTAGTATTGGTTGGATCTAAACTGTTATAGGCTTTCAATGCTATGGTGTAGCAACCAGGCGCGGTGAATCTGATTTTAGGTTTAGGAACAGAATCACCAGGTGTAGCATTGTAGCGTATAAATCCAGTGCCTGAAGTAGATGGAGAAGCAGGTGGATTTAACAAAACATAACTTGTAGGGAAGATGGTCCATTCGTATCTGTTAGCCGCATCAGAGATAGGATTTAATTGAACCTCTGTGATGTTAACCTCAGGACGTCTGTTACTAGCTTTGATATCCAAATTGATTTGGGTATTTGGTGTAATTACATCAATTGTCTGGCAAGATTTTTTGTTGCCCACACATGATTTGATTTCCAAACAAACATCATACTGGCCATCGGTGTAGAAAGTATAATTTAGGTCTTTTTTGTATCCCACTTCATTGCCGTCTACCGACCAAACCCAGGTAGGTACACCGATGATATTGGCAGTTGTATTAGTGAATAATACCGGCGTTGAGTTATAGGATGGAACTGTATTGGTACTATAGTTAGGCGTTGGAGCAGTTCCTGTTCCTAAAATAGAAGTATAAGAACCTGCAAAACCTGAGTCGACACCAGTATTGTCTGATTCAAACAAAATGTACATGCTACCGCTTGTTGCCACTAAGGTTTGTGGTGCTTTAGAACCAGCGGAGAAGGAACCTAATAGGGTAGTGTTGGCGCCACCAGGACTTTTGCCATCCCAAATTCTGAGGCGATCGCCAATGCCATTAAATTTCAAGCGACTCAAAGTCAATTCAATTTTGGAAGCATTACAAGGTGTGATTTGTAAAAACGAACGAGTGCCAAAACCTTGGTTATTGCCATAGTTGCCGTTTTTGCCTCCATTATCGAAAATAGTGCCTGATGGACTCTCTACTACATTGTCGTTATTTGGTCCGTATGTACCAAAGCCCAATACATATTCTGTAGGAGAGATAACGGTGATGTAGCATTTTTTAACAATAGGATTAGAGTTGCCTACATCGTTAGTGCTCATTAACTCGACGGTATAGCAGCCAGGGCGGTTAAAAGCAAATTCAGGTTTGCCTGTGGTTTCTTTCGCGCCGGTGGAAAATGGATCAGGCGTAACATCACCAGAATTGATGTCTTTAACATCATTGATATCGGTTGAATCGTATACTTTCCATAACCATTTATACGGACCATTGGTAGATAGGTCATAGAAAATGGCGGTTTGGTATTGTTCAACCAAGCTCTTGTTAGTAACGAAGTTGGCTACCGGAACAGCTGTTGGAACATTAACAGTAAGACATTTTACAATGCTATCTTTGCCTAAGCAATTGCTGCTTTTCAATTTAACACATTTTGTTCCGCCAGTTGTCCAAGTGTAATTAAAATTAAGTGAGTTTGCAGCTTCTATGGTACCATCGTTGTTGGCATCCCATGTATGGGTTATGTATCCTGTAGGATTGCTATTAACGAAAGTTGCAACAGATTTGATCCACACAGAATTCGGCGCAATAAAATTAGCAGCAAGAGAAGTAGGCAAACTTACATTAACAGTGTAGTCTTCGGTTTCACCCCAGGTATAAGTGCCACAAGCATTGCCAGGATTAGCAATTGCACCTTCAATCAATACAACTCTTAATCTGGTGTTACCAGTTTTTATATTACAAGGAACCGTAAAAGTGTAATTAAATGTATGGGGATTACCAGAAGAAGTTAAAGCAGTTGGTCCAACCGCCTCGCTTGATTCAAAAGTAAAATTTTGATTGTAATCAATCCAGGCTAAAGCTCGGTGGGTAAAGACACCACCACAGGTTGTAGAAACGATAGTGATGGTATAAGTACTACCAGCGGTTAAATCTGCAGGTTGTAAGGCTGTGTAATCAGTATATAACTGACAGTTTACGCCTGGGGATGAGTTAGAGACGTTGTCTAATCTTACAGTATTACCTTGTAGTGTAACCCTTGCAATATCCTCGTCAGCTGCGTTTGTAGCCGCAGATGTGCAATATTGCGCTTTCAAGGTATTGTCAAAAATACCACCCATTAGTAATATTAAGAGGGTCAGCTTAAGGGTGACGAGATCGAATGTTATATTAAAATTTTTCATATGGAAACTTGTTTAGTTGTTAATAGTTATCATTTGCGTTAATACGCCTTGAGCGGTAATAATTCTGGCGGTATATATACCGTTTGCTACATTTGTTAAATCAAAATTATCGCTTTCAAGCACAGTTTTCCCAGTGATCAGCTCACCAATAGCATTGTAAATTTCTACTTTAAATGTTTCGTTGCTGTTATCTGAACTTATGGTAAAGATACCGGTACTTGGATTTGGATAAACATTGAATGAAGTTGCCAAAGTATTCTCATCAATAGAGGTATTAACAGTGATACATTTTGTAACATAGCACTCACAATCTGAAGCGTTCTTTGCAATCATAGTGATGCAATATTTGATATTGCCTTTGTAGGTGTAGTCAGTGCCGCTGGCGATGCTGGTTTTTCTGTTGCCATCACCTAAAATCCAGGTGTAATCGATACCACTTAAGCTACCACCTGTTGGAGTGAAGATGTAGTTTCTTGGGTTCACAGACCAGTTTCTTTGAATATCAAAGTTACAAGTTGTAGGCAGTGGATTAATGGTTACATTTTTAATAATGGAATCTTGACAACCACCTTCTATACTGGCTTTTAACTGAACATAGTAAGTTTCAGTAATGTTTGTCGTATTATAGGTGTGAATAGGAGATGCCAAATTGCTGGTGTTTTTATCACCGAAATTCCATTCGTATTTAATTGTACCATTAGAATAAGTGCTTAAGTTGGTGAAATTAACTGGTTTGTCAGAGCATTGATCAGCAAATTCGAAGTCGGCTTTTGGTTGAACACCTACGTGGATGTTTTTAACCATTTCAGCACTGCATCCATTTGTTAAGGTAGCTTTTAAACTTACGTTTCTATTGCCGGTATTTGGCCATTTTACAGATGGGTTAATTGAATTTGACGTTAAGCCATTGCCAAAATTCCAATCGTATTTCAAGATGGTTTCACCTTGAGAATTGGTTAAATTATTGAATGGGGTCGCAGATCTATCACAAGCAAATGGATATTCGAAATCAACAATTGGAATTTGTTTTACAACAATATTCTTACTGATTGAATCCATACAACCGAATTCAGAAATTGCAATTAATTTAACGCTTTTAGTACCGGCGCTATTAAAGGTGTATTCTGTGTTTAAATCAGAAGCTATATTGCCTTGGTCGTCAAAATCCCATTTGTTGCCAAACTGTCCAAGTGCAATGGTAGAAGCATTTGCAAATGAGAATTCATCATTTAAACATTCGCCCTGTGTTTTATTGAAGTTGGCGACAGGTTTTGCAAACTGATAAACAACTTTTGATTTAGTAGCCACACAACCTCCGGCCTCGGCTGTAAGTGTTACAAGATACGGACCAGGAACTGTGTAGGTTTTTGTAGCATTTGTGGTAGTTCTTGTTGGAGAGTTATCGCCGAAGCTCCATACATAACTTAAGGTACCGTTGCCAATAATTGTTACGTTTGTTAATTCGATAGCAGAACCCTGACAAGCATTTTTAACTCTGAAATCTACCAGTGGGACTTCGCCAATGTTGACTTGAATTATGGTGTCTTTAGAGACGTTCCAGGTAAAAGAAGTAGCAGTTAATTTTACAAAGTAAGTCCCAGGGTTTTTGAATTCATGAACGGGTGAGTTAAATGTAGATGTATCGCCATCACCAAAATCCCAGCGGTATGAACAAACGCCTGAGCTTATGCTTGAGATATTTTCAAACAATGTTTGATCACCTAAGCAGATGGAGCTAGGGAACTTGAAATTTGGTTTTGGCGTAGGAGCAACATAAATTGTTCTGCTTACTGTAGAATCACAGAAATGTGGTCCTAGATCAGCCACTTTAATGCTGAAGGTGATAAAACTATCCAGCCATACAGATTTAGGTGTGAAACTCAATGTTCCTGCATTTCCACCAGAAGGATTGGTAACAGTATATTCGCTGCTTGGTACTGTAACATTAAATCTGGTTTTGGCAGAGACATTTGAAACAAACCATGTATTACCATGGTCGGCATTGGCAAATCCACTTGGTGGAATTATTTCATAGGTCAAAGTTTTTCCAGCCTCAATCACATCAGGAGTAGAGATATTGCCGAATTTAAACTGACCTTGGAAAGGAGTACCTGCAATAACTGAAGCGCCAATTGGAGTTGGTTTTACGGTAACGGTAAGAGGCGTTCTGGAGGTAGAAACACATTGATTTTTGTATATGTACATTAACTCAGGTTGATAGGTTAATGTTTGTGTTGAACCAAATTTGCCTATGATAATATGACCGCCTGTTTGAATGGTCATATCAGCATTGCTGGCACCAGTACCGTTAAGAGTACTATACAATGAATTACCAGCCCCGAAGTCGAGATCTGTAGTTAAATAGAAGGCATGAGTACCAGCAGGTAAATTTAAGTTTTTAGCAGAAACTCTTCCGTAATTGATACCACCTTGATTGAAAAAAGTGATCACACCTTCGTTAAGTTTTATCCAACCAGTTGAATTAGTAATAAATGAAGTGTGTGCTCCTGGTCTGTAATACAATTGGTAGCCGCAATTTGTTGGGGTTGCATACCATAATCTGAACTGTATACTATCCAACAAAATTTGTTTGTTTGTGACAATGGTTTGCATACCACCATAAGGCTCTGTTTGTCTAACGTTAACCCCTGTAGTTTGTGTAGTTGTTAAACGGAAGTTTTTACTGAGCTTAGCTGCTTCAGCATAAAAAGTTCTGGTGGATGGTGTAAAAGGGCCATTAATAGATTTACCGAATCCTATCATATTGCCGCCAGTAGCATTGTCATACCAGAAAACAGAATCTGCAGGATTGGCTGTTGTTGCCACTAATCTTGGAACAGCTCTACCGCATTGAACAAAATCGGTAACAGTTGGGGCTGTTGCTGCACCCATAAAATCGAGTGTGGTAGTCAGTAAATCATTACTGGACACAGAATCTACAGTGCCATTTGGACGGTCTGTCCATGCTCTGATAGTATAAACAGTGTTTGGAGAGAAGGTGTAGGCAGAATTGAGTGTATAAGTAGCAGACTGACCTGTAGTGAGTGAACTTGTGAGATATTGTACCCCTTGTTGCACATTGTTTACTGACCAATATAATCTAAAACTATCTAATCTTCTTTTGCCTAGATTGGATACTATAGCATCAATTTTTTGGGTGTAGGTACATGTGTTTAAAGTTGCGAAACCAGTTACGCTGGCATCGTTGTTAACACTCGGACCATACACTTCAATTTCTCTAAAGTTAGGGTTAGATAATTGGGTACCACTCATAGTAAAAGAAGTAATTCTCAACCTTTGGGTATTGGTGGTTGGGAAATTCACCACACTGCTACAAGCAGGGGTGAGGTTAGAGAAAGTTGACACGGATACCCAAGCTGAACCATTCCAGGTTTGGATGGTTCCACCAGCTAAGAATCTGGTGTTGGTTTGGGCGTGGTGTATGATAAATCTGTTGACAGATCTCACACTGGTCCAGTCAAATTGAATCCAATTGACACCAGGAGTAATGTCAGGAGGAGTAGCAGTAGTGATCCACATAATTTGGGTACCGCATGTCCCCAATTGTAAATCGTTTAAAGTAGCGCACGACCCCGTATTACAGGTACTGGCTGTAACTGTTGCCAACGGGGCAATGTTTTGTTGCGCAAAGGTTTTAAAGCCAATGCTAGTAAGAAATAAAATTAAAATTGTAAATTTTTTCATAATGTTTGTATTATGTCAGTCATAAAATTACAACAGTATTGGTTATTTTGTTTGTTTTCTTGCAGTAATTTTACCTAAAATTCAATAATTTGACAGTTATATTACAAACATTAAATTCATTAAATCGATATAAATATTGTTAAAATAAAAAAGAATGAGAGCGGGAAAACGAAAACATCATTGAAAACGAAATCTTATTATAGCCGTCGGACCCGCGGTCCACGGTATAACGAAAACAAAATTGAAACACAATTAAAATTATAACCGTCGAAGGACGCTCCACAGCCTATCCCGTTAAGAGCTTTGCTCTACAGAGGTAATAAAAGGACGGTCTACGGAATTAAGCCGTAATTGTTTGCTCTCTATCCGGACCAACGGAAATGATCTGAATCGGCATGCCGAGTTCAGCTTCGAGGAATTCTAGATAAGTATTGAAATTGGCTGGTAAATCGGTTTTCTTACGGCAGATGGTAAGGTCTTCTGTCCAGCCTTTAAATGTTTTGTATACTGGCTCTACACTCTCGTTGCACAAATCGTAAGGTACTTGGGTGGTTTCAACGCCGTTCACTTTGTATGCAGTACATACTTTGATCTCATCAAACTCACTTAATACATCACTTTTCATCATGATAAGATAGTTAACACCAGATAACATAATGGCATATTTAAGTGCAACTAAATCTAACCAACCACAACGACGAGGTCTGCCGGTGGTAGCACCAAATTCATGCCCTTTTTTGCGAAGTTCTTCGCCAGTTTCATCAAGTAATTCAGTTGGAAAAGGACCACTGCCAACACGAGTACAATAAGCTTTGAAAATCCCGTAAACAGTACCGATGTGTTGCGGCGCAATTCCTAGTCCGTTACAAACACCACCACTTACTGTATTACTTGAAGTAACAAAAGGGTAGGAGCCGAAATCGATGTCCAGCATACTGCCTTGAGCGCCTTCAGCAAGAATCTTTTTTGAAGGAATTAAAGAGTTTACCAGATATTCAGAATCGCTGTTGTTAAATGCTTTTAAAAACTCAATAGCCTCGAAGAATTCAGCTTCTAAAGCAGGCATGTCAAAATCTGTATAGCCTAGAAAACCAATCAATTTGATATGGTCTTCTTTGATGGCATTGTATTTTTTAGCGAAATCAGAAGTGAAAATATCACCAATTCTCAGACCGTTTCGACCAATTTTGTCTCGGTAAGTCGGACCGATACCACGAAGTGTAGAACCAATTTTAGCCTCACCTTTAGCATGTTCGCTGGCTGCATCAAGTAAACGGTGAGTTGGCAGAATGAGATGGGCTTTTTTAGAGAAAACCAGGTTCTTTCTAACGTTAGCACCTGCAGCTTCGACACGTTCTATTTCAGCTTTAATTCTAACCGGGTCCACCACAACACCATTGCCAATGATGTTAAGGCAGGCATCGTGAAAAATACCAGATGGGATGGTGTTCAGGACATGGGTTTGCCCATTGAATTTAAGAGAGTGCCCAGCGTTGGGTCCCCCTTGAAAACGGGCAATAACCTGATAGTTCGGTGTAAGGAAATCAGCAATTTTACCTTTCCCTTCATCCCCCCATTGTAAACCTAATACAACATCTACTTTATTCATCTTTATTAATAACTTCTAATTGGCAACTTTTGCAATTGCCGTTTTTGTCTTTTATTGGATTAGCGTATAGGTGCAAAGAATGGTGACTTACTTCGAAGCCCAGCATCTCGCCCATAGTGCTTTTTATTTGTTGAATTCGAGGATCGCAAAACTCTAGTACCTTATTGCAGTGCAGACAGATGAGGTGATCATGCTGACTGTATCCGTAACTCTGTTCGTACATCGCCATGTTCTTACCGAACTGATGACGCTTTACTAAACCACTATCTAATAAGAGATCGAGGGTGTTGTATACCGTCGCGCGACTAACACGGTACTTACGGTTTTTCATGTGAATGAAAAGCGTGTCTACATCAAAATGCTCTTTGTGGGTGTAAATTTCGTCGAGTATAGCGTATCGCTCCGGAGTTTTGCGCTGTTTGTTTTTCTCCAGATATGCAGTGAAGATTTTTCTAACCTCCAGTTTTACCTTCTTGACTTTATCATTCGAGGCTTGCATAAGGTGCAAATATACATTCTAAATAGGTAAAGGGAAGGGCTTTTATCACAATCTTATTAACGATTTTAGTTTATGAACCAACCTCAATTCTGTAAACATTCATTGTAGGATGTTTTATCTTGATATTGTTGATCAGATTGTCCAGGTGCTTGGTGTCTTCTACATAAACAGAAATCATGCCTTCGAAGGTGCCTTCGTGACTTTCAATCGTGATTGCTTTCATGTTTACACCCATGTTTTTACTGATAATATTGGATAAACTGCTGACGATACCTACATCATCAATCCCAATGATTTTAATGCCTGCAAGGAATCTTGTTTCTGTTTTTACAAAACTATCTTTCCATTGCGCTTTGATAATTCGATAGCCGTAATTACTCATTAGAGAAACCGCATTCGGACAATTGGTGCGGTGGATTTTTACACCTTCGCCAATGGTAATAAATCCGAAGATATCATCACCTGGAATCGGACTGCAGCATTTAGCCAGTGAGTACGGTAAATCGTATTCATCGCCAACAACAATTTCATTCTTTTTGGCAGGAGATTTCTGTGCGGCAATTTCGGCACCTACAGGTTTCGGACTTGCAGTAATCTTTTTATTGATGATGTTGCTGATTTGCAATTTATCACCAGGTATCAGTTCCTTTTGGACAGAGTAGAACAAATCTAACGCCGACTGCACTTTAAAGTACCTTACAAGTTTCTGGATATTATCTTCATTAAAATCGACCTTTTCTTTGCTGAATTTTTTCTTTAGCAATTCCTTGCCCTTTTCGGCCGATTCGCGCTTTGATTCTCTTAAGAAATTTCTGATTCTCGCAATGGCTTTACCTGAAATAACGATTTGAAGCCATTCCTCACGAGGATGTTGTTTTTCAGAAGTAAGAATTTCCACCTGATCGCCATTTGATAGAATATGACTGATAGGCACAAGTCGGTTATTGACTTTAGCTCCAATACATTTACTTCCTACCTGGGTATGGATCTCGAATGCGAAATCCAGAGCAGATGCACCTTTAGGCATTTTCTTAAGATCGCCATTAGGAGTAAAGACAAAAATTTCTTCATGAATAAGTTGAAGTTTAAAATCGTCGATAAACTCGAGTGCATTGGTTGAAGGATTTTCTAAAATATCTTTGATACGGGCCAGCCAGCCATCAACACCAGATTTCTCTTCGTTAGAGATACCATCTTTGGTGTTTTTGTATTTCCAGTGAGCAGCATAGCCTTTTTCAGCGATCTCATCCATTCTGGCGGTTCTGATCTGTACTTCCACCCATTTACCATCGTGACTCATCACAGTGGTATGAAGACTCTCATAACCGTTGCTTTTAGGCGTCGTTATCCAGTCGCGCGTACGAGATGGATTCGGCTTATAGATATCTGTAACGATAGAGTAGGCTGTCCAGCAGTCAGATTTTTCACGTTCAGATTCTGCATCAAGGATTATACGAATGGCAAAAAGATCGTACACCTGTTCGAATGGAATATCCTGTTGTTTCATTTTTTTCAGGATAGAATAGATGCTTTTCGGACGACCTTTAATTTCGAATTTTAAATTCGTGCCTTCCAGTTTTTCTTTGATTGGTTCTATGAACTTACGTATGAAGCGATCGCGAGCTGCTTTTTTGGCATTTAGTTTAGCCGAGATATCTTTATAGGCCTCACGTTGTGTATATTTAATCGAAAGGTCTTCCAGTTCAGATTTAACGTTATAGAGACCCAGGCGATGGGCGAGAGGTGCATACAGAAAGAGGGTTTCACTGGCAATCTTAAGTTGGTTTTTGCGACTCATACTTTCCAGTGTACGCATATTGTGAAGACGGTCACATAACTTTACCAGAATAACACGCACATCGTCGCTTAGGGTTAGAAGCATTTTACGGAAGTTTTCCGCCTGCATGCTGTCGGTGTGGTCAAATACCTCTTTGATTTTGGTCAGACCATCGACTATTTTAGCAACTTTATCGCCGAATTTACGTTTGATATCATCAACCGTGTAATTGCTGTCTTCTACCACATCATGAATAAGAGCACAGATAATTGAGGTAGTTCCCAAGCCTATTTCCTGAGCAGCAATACGAGCTACAGCAATAGGGTGATAGATGTAGGGTTCGCCGGATTTACGGCGCATATCTTTGTGTGCATCAAGAGCCAGATCGAAAGCAGCACGTATGCCTTTTTTCTGTTCAGAAGTAAGTTCATGGCGAATGGATCTTAAGAGCGATTTATAGCGTTTAAGAATTTCCTTTCTTTCTATTTCTTCTCTTTCAAGTATTGATATTTCTCCTTCAGACATAGTGTTTAGTGCAAAGATAATTAAAGAGGGCAGTAATTATGGCAAGAATAAGCAGAAGGATTTCAACGTTTGTCAAACTTACAGGTCACAAAAAAAAGGCAACCTGTTAGGGTTGCCTTTTGTATGATTGTTAAAATGGATTAAGCGTTGAAGGTCTTAGCTTCTTCAATCCATGCATGCCAGGTTTCAAGGCTGGTCATGCTGTCTTGTTGCTCAAGTTCGGCAATTTTCTCGTCAGTTAAGGCGATTAAATCAGCGAAAGAGTGAATGCCAAGAGCGTTAAGACGCTTTTCGAAAGCAGGTCCAACACCAGTGATTTTTTTCAGGTCATCACCAGCAGTAGTTTCTTCTTTCGCAGCTTTCTTTTCAACTTTTTCAGCTTTTTCAGCTTTAGGTTTTTCTTCTTTAGCACCAGCAGAGTCGAACATAGCTTTCAAATCGCTGAAAGCATCAAGCTCACCAAGAGTTGATTTTTCGTTTGATTTGTTCATGTTTTTAGCGGTTTTAGACGCTTTTTCTCTGTTAGCCTGGTCTTCAGCTTTACCAGCTTTATCGTCGGCTTTCCAAGTGTTAGTATGTGACAGAACGATGCTTTTGTTATCTTTATTGAATTCGATTACTTCGAAAGTCAATACATCACCATCTTTCACTTTACCACCGTTTTCTCTAACGAGATGACGTTTTGGAGCGAATCCTTCGATACCGTATTGTAACTGGATATTAGCACCTTTATCGTTAACACCAACGATAGTACCTTCGTGCTTAGAGTGTAAGTAGAAGATAGTTTCGAAAGTATCCCAAGGGTTTTCTTCCAATTGTTTATGACCTAAAGACAGGCGTCTGTTTTCAGAATCAACTTCAAGAACTACAACATCAATTTTCTCATCTTTCTTAATGAATTCAGATGGGTGTTTGATTTTCTTAGTCCATGACAGATCTGAAACGTGCACTAAACCATCAACACCTTCTTCAAGTTCGATGAATAGACCGTAGCTGGTTAAGTTTTTAACGATACCTGTATGTTTGCTGCCTACTTTGTATTTCTCAACGATGCTGGCCCAAGGGTCAGGACTTAGTTGTTTAATACCCAGAGACATTTTATGTTCATCTTTTTCAAGCGCAGTGATAACAGCTTCAACTTCATCACCAGCTTTTAAGAAATCGTGTGGACTTCTTAAGTGAGAGCTCCAGCTCATTTCAGAAACGTGAACTAAACCTTCAACACCTGGTTTGATTTCAATGAAAGCGCCGTAATCGGTAACAGTTACAACTTTACCTTTAACTTTAGCACCTACTTTGATTTCTTCTGCCAGAGTATCCCAAGGGTGTTCTGTCAGTTGTTTCATGCCTAGAGAGATACGTTTTTTGTCTTCGTCGAATTCAAGAACAACCACGGTCACTTTCTGATCGAGTTGTAATAATTCTTCAGGGTGGTTGATTCTACCCCATGACATATCAGTGATGTGAAGCAATCCATCGATACCACCTAAGTCAACAAACGCACCGAATGGAGCGATGTTTTTAACGATACCTTCAAGAACCTGACCTTTTTCAAGTTTAGAAAGGATATCTGATTTTTGTGCTTCGATATCATCTTCGATAAGAGCTTTGTGAGAGATAACAACGTTTTTGAACACATCGTTAACTTTAACAATTTTGAACTCCATATCTTTACCAACGTACTGATCGTAATCTTTAATTGGTTTAACGTCAATTTGAGAACCAGGTAAGAAAGCATCGATGCCCATGACATCAACTACTAAACCACCTTTAGTTCTGGTTTTTACTAAACCTGTAAGAACAGTACCTTCTTCCATAGCTTTAAGGATGAAATCCCAAGCTTTTTCCTGGATGGCACGTTTACGGGAAATGATCAGCTGACCATCTTGGTCTTCCACATTCTCCAAATAAACTTCCACTTTATCACCTACTTTTAAATCTGGTAAATCTTTGAATTCGTTTCTAGAGATAATACCGTCTGATTTAAAACCGACATTCACTACAACTTCTCTGTCGGAAATAGAAACTACATAACCAGAGATTAATTCGTTCTGGCTAAGTGCTTTTAATGAATTTGAATACAAATTCACTAAATCATTGTGTTGTGCAGAATTGTAATGAGCAAATCCTGCTTTGTCCATGCTCCAATCGAAATCATCCGAAGCAGGAGCAGATGCTTTGGATTTAGTGCTGGTTTTTTTGGTTTCTGTGGCTGTCTCAACTCCTGTTGGAACGGTG
>JACCDI011893805.1_pt1 | contig 17069 bp, 18 predicted proteins | sample 7442791 | NCBI WGS metagenome assembly JACCDI01 (sample SAMN15323434, study PRJNA562643) | freshwater metagenome | isolation source: river surface water | place: USA:Blue River Watershed | collected 2017-08-15 | reverse complement strand
GAATTCGATCTCAGGCGTGCTTAAAAATGGCACAACGATGCAAGGCATCAAGAATGTACAGCTTGAGTTCCAAATCTATGATTATAACTATGCCAGGGACAAAGGAGAAAACTACAAAACCCTCGGAACTATCATGACAGATGACACAGGTGGTTTTTACTTTGAATATCCTTGTCAAGAAAAGAATTATGGTGAAATAGCTATTGATGCTTTGCCTCCTTATGGTGGTTATCTGACTGCTCGAGAAAAGTACTCAACTAAGTTTGGTCCTAAAGTGTATTATTATTCTACAAATGGCAGTGCGCAAACAGTTCTCCAACCTCTAAAACCACTAGGAAATGATACACTTTATGTGGGACTAGCAGAAGTCGATAATAGTGCTGAAAAATGGGTTTATTTAGACACTTTTGTTAATTCTGTGCCCAATTTTTGGGTTAAACATAGAAGCACAGTTGGTGGTGGAAGAGGCATTTATTGGGGACGAGGTAAAGTAGAGTTTAACAAAAAGAAGAAGTTTGTTAAATTTAATATCACAGGCGACCCAACTATAGATAGCGTTTTTATTAAGTATTAATTACAAATTGATTAAAAGGAGATGTTGTCAGTTTTTAATTTTCAGACCAGTAAAGTTCTCTGTTATTATAAAACTAAATGACTATTGTGTTCTAAAACAGTTTACATAATTTTTTAACATAAAAAAACCCCATTGATGTCAATGGGGTTTTTTGTGCCCGAAGAGAGACTCGAACTCTCAAGGAATAATCCAACGGCTTCTGAGACCGCAACGTTTACCAATTTCGCCATCCGGGCATTGTCTGTCAGAACTCTGAGTGCCCACGACAAGATTCGAACTTGCACGACCTTTCGGTCACCACCCCCTCAAGATGGCATGTCTACCAATTTCACCACATGGGCAATGCGGGGGGCAAAGATACAGCTTTTTTCGTTTTTGCAAAACGATAAAAGAAAGATATCCGTTTATCCCGGGTATATCCGCTTTTAAAGTCCTGCAAGCGATAGCAGGTATGGCACAAAAATGATGAGTGCTATGATGAAACTGCCGATTGAGAAACACAGAACAGCGGCTGCTGAAATATCTTTAACCTTTCCAGCCAACTCGTTATAGTCGGGCGACACTAAATTAACCAAATATTCTAAGGCGGTATTGATCAGCTCAAGTGCTATGACACCGGCCACACAGATGAGGATGACGCACCATTCCATGGCACTGATTTGCAGGGCAAATCCACAGCCGATGGTCAGCACAGCAGATACGAGGTGCAGTTTGAAATTGCGCTCAGACATGGCGTATTTCAAACCTTTAAAGGCATATCCGAAAGAGCGTATGAGGGGAGATTTGGCCATGTTTTGGTGCTGCTTCAAAAATAGTAGTTTTTTTAATGTCGATGTATTAATTTTGTAATATGAAACCTATTCTTGCAATTTTAAGTGTTGTAGTTTTTTTAAGTGCCTGCGAAGAAATTCCGCCTGCTATTGATTTTTCTGTTCCATACAAAACCAAAGATACCACCTATATTGTCGCTAATGTACCTGCTGCGCAGCACAAAGCTGTTTTGGTAGAAGACATTACCGGTGTTAGATGTGTTAACTGCCCACAAGCAGCTGCAAAAATAAAAGAGATCATTACAGAGAAAACCGAAGACAGTGTAGTGGCCATGGCTTTATACATCAATCAACTGGCCAATTTTACCACACCATGGGATGGTTATCCGGTATTAAATACTGCTATTGCCTCCAATATCGTCGATTTCTATGGCATTCCAAGTGGTTTGCCAAGTGGTTATGTCGACAGAGCGGTATATGCGCCGCAAACTGTGCGTTTCTATGCCTATACCACATGGAAGAATTTGGTGAACCAACGTCTAAAATTACCAACTCCGGTTAATATCGATATTCAGCATTCCTTGAGTGGTAGACAATTGACGGTGAATTTGAAACTCCAATATACCTCAAACGTTAACACCGATCAGAAGTATGCTTTGTATTTATTAGAGGATGGTATAGTTAGCAAACAAACCGGCGCTACCGATCCGGAGAACTATGTTCACAACCATGCTTTAAGATATGCATTCGGTAATCCTTTGGGCAATGCCTTAACTGCAAGTTTGGTGCCTGGAAGAACCTTCGATAAAGAATTGGATTACACCATTCCTTCAGAATTCAACATCGACAAGTGTCGTTTGGTTTGTGTCGTAACTGATGTGAGTTCTGGTGAGGTAGTGAATGTTCGCGAGGTGCATGTAAAATAACATGAATTGGCGCAGTGCCGGCATAGGGTTTAAGCAGTATCTACTTCTCGAAAAATCGCTGTCTTCCAACAGCATTTCCGCCTATCTTCACGATATCAAATGTTTTGAGAATTTTCTCGAGCGCGAGCAAGCAGGATTAGGTCCTCTGTATGTTCAATACGACCATCTGTTGGCGTATGTATCCTCCTTAAATGCCGCCGGCGTCGCTTCCAGCAGTCAGGCGCGTATGATCAGCGGACTGCGTGCCTTTTACAAATATTTGTTGCTCGAAGATCTCCTGCAAAACGATCCCACGCTATTTTTGGAGATGCCCAAGCAGGCACGCAAATTACCGGAGGTCTTAAGTATGGATGAGATCAATGCCATGATCGCACAGATTGATATGAGCAAGCCCATGGGGCACCGCGACAAAGCGATGTTGGAGACATTGTTCAGTAGTGGCTTACGTGTCAGTGAACTGATAGGCTTAAATATTTCTGAAATCTATTTCAAAGACGAGTTCATCAAAGTGCGTGGCAAGGGCAACAAAGAGCGTCTGGTGCCTATTGGTACAGATGCTTTAAAGGCCATCGATATTTATATCAACCAAACCAGGGTGCATTTAAAATTACAAAAGAAATTTTCTGATACCGTTTTCATCAACCATTTAGGTGGTGGCATCAGCCGGGTATCGGTATTTAAAATCATCAAGACCCTGGCCGCAGCTGCCGGTATACGCAAGAACATCAGTCCCCATACCTTCAGGCATTCTTTTGCCACATGTTTGGTAGAAGGCGGTGCAGATTTAAGAGCCGTGCAACAAATGTTGGGTCACGAGAGTATTACCACCACAGAGATTTACACGCACCTCGACCGTTCTTATCTCAAAGAAACGATACGCATGTACCATCCCCGTTCGGGGTCAAAACATGCCAGAGAGTAATTCTTCGGCGCTGGTATTGTTAAAATACTGCGGAATATCAAACTTCGATAGCACTTCGCGAATGGCTTCAGTACTATGTCTGCAGCCGGTAAGCGCTTGTTCAATCTCTTCCTTATCCTGCACGTTAAAGAAGTCGCCGTAAAACTTAAACTCCGTGATAGTACCTTTCTCTACATTGATATAGAACTCGATGTTACCACCTTCAGATTTGATCATCTTGCGGAACGTGTATTTTGGAGAATAGCCAAAATTCCATTCCCAGGTGCGGTATTTTTCGTCGGCTAATTGTTGGATGGCAGCGATGTCCTCAGGCGTATAGTCGTAAAACTTAACATCTTCGTATTTGCCCGCGATGTACTGAATGATGAGGTCGTAGAACTCGGTAACAGTAATGGGTTGTGGGAGGTGAGAGCTGATATTGGTAACGCGACTTCTAACCGATTTAACAGCTTTGTCCTGGAATTTCAGAGGATTGACTTTCAGAGCAGCAGACAGATCGGCGATTTGGGAAGTGAACAGGAGTGTGCCATGGTGCAAAGTGCGTTTTTTCTGGTGGTAGATGTGTTCGGCATTGCCACTGAACTTCATACCGTCGATGAGCAAATCGTTTCTGCCACTGAATTCGGCGTTAACACCGAGCGTTTTGAGCACCTCGATGATGGGCATGGTATAGTGTTTAAAATCGATTTTGATTTCGTCTTTGTTGAGGGCATTGCTGATGAAAGTAAAGTTGAGGTTACCCAGATCGTGGAATACGGCACCGCCACCGGAGAGACGACGAACGACATTTACCTTTTGGTCTTGCACATAATCGAGGTTAATTTCAGCCAGGGTGTTTTGGTGTTTGCCCACGATGATGGCATTTTCGTTGCGCCAGAGCGTAAAGATATCGTCATCAAAATTTTTGAGCAGGTATTCTTCAGCCGCTAAATTAAAATATGGGTCGGTATAAGGATTCTTTATAATCAGCATTGGGGCACAAAATTAAGGAATTCAGGCAAGAAGCAGGGTAAATTCTGAAACCTGATGAAAATTTTAAAAAAATGGTAATGGGACATTTTTATTAAAACAATAAACCATGTATTTTTGCACCCGCAATGAATTTCGAATTAACAGAAGAACAATTGGCAGTGCAGCAGGCCGCCAGGGATTTTGCCCAAACAGAATTGCTGCCGGGAGTAATTGAACGCGACAATAATCAGGAGTTTCCAGCTGAGCAGATTAAAAAGCTTGGCGAATTGGGTTTCCTGGGCATGATGGTAGATCCTAAATACGGCGGAAGCGGTATGGACACTATCAGCTATGTTTTGGCAATGGAAGAATTGTCAAAAGTTGATGCCTCTGCATCTGTTGTGGTATCAGTAAACAACTCATTAGTATGCTGGGGTTTAGAAAACTTCGGTTCAGAAGAGCAAAAAATGAAATACTTAGTGCCACTGGCTAAAGGCGAGGTGCACGGTGCTTTTTGTTTAAGCGAGCCAGAAGCTGGTAGTGATGCCACTTCACAAAGAACCACTGCAGTGGATATGGGCGATTACTATTTATTAAACGGTACTAAGAACTGGATTACCAATGGTAAAACCGCTTCTATCTACCTGGTAATTGCACAAACCAATGTAGAGGCCGGTCACAAAGGTATTAATGCATTTATCGTTGAGAAAGGCATGGAAGGTTTTGTGGTAGGTAAGAAAGAAGATAAAATGGGTATCAGAGGAAGTGACACGCACTCTTTGATGTTCACAGATGTTAAAGTTCCTAAAGCCAACAGAATTGGTGAAGACGGTTTCGGTTTCAAGTTTGCGATGAAAACTTTAACTGGTGGTAGAATCGGTATTGCTGCTCAGGCTTTGGGTATTGCAAGCGGTGCTTACGAACTGGCATTGAAATATTCTAAAGAAAGAAAAGCATTTGGTACAGAGATCATGAACCACCAGGCTATTCAGTTTAAATTAGCGGATATGGCTACTGAGATTGAAGCCGCCAGAATGTTGTGTTTAAAAGCCGCCTGGTTAAAAGACAACCACATGGATTACGGCAGAGCCAGCAGTATGGCGAAGTTATTTGCATCTGAAGTGGCTATGAAAACCACTGTAGAAGCAGTTCAGATCCATGGCGGTTACGGTTACGTAAAAGAGTACCACGTTGAGCGTTTAATGCGTGATGCTAAGATCACTCAGATTTACGAAGGTACCAGCGAAGTACAAAGAGTGGTTATTTCAAGAGATATTCTGAAATAAGACTTAGTATAAATATATTGGAGACAGGGATTGGTGACAACTGATCCCTGTTTTTTTTTACCGGTTTTCTGAGCGGATATTGGATTTGATGACCTCTACCTCTACCGGTTTTTTATAGAGGAACACATCCAGCCAGGCTTTAATAATTTCGGAGATATTTCTTTCTACCAGCAGGTGAAACAGTTCGCGGTCCTCGGGATCGAGTTCTTTCTCTACCGGAATAAAATGGATATTATCAACTAAGCCATTATTGAAGGTAAGGCACATGGCACTCTCAGCATCATTTCTACGAGCATATACTATAATTGGCAGTTCGGCCTTGTTTTTAAAATAGACCTCTAAACCGTAGTAATCATAAATCTGAACCATTTGTGCAAGAAAATTCTCAACAAATTTAAACAAAAAATCGGGTTTTTAAAACTAAAAAATGCTAAGGGGCATCAAGTTATAAAAATGATCTGTAACTTTGTTGTATGAGCAACGCTATAGAGATACTTGAAGAAATGAATATCTACAATGCCAGGGTGAATGCCGATTTTGTGCGACACTTAATGCGAGAGCAGCCGGGTTCTGAACGCATAGCAGAATTGATGTCGCATATTGTCAGTGCGCATCAGATATGGCTGGAGCGCATCAGTGATCAGCGCATGTCGGTGAAAGTTTTTGCTATTCGCCCGTATGAAGAATTGCTGATGCAGATAGAACAAAACAGCATACTAACCACTCAGATTCTACATGAGCGTTCATTGAGTGACAGCATCAGCTATGTCAATACCAAACGACAGCGTTTTTCTAATACCATCCAGGAGATGTTTTTACATTTGTTCAACCACAGTTCTTACCACCGTGGGCAGATCAACCAATTGTTGGTGGCAGAAGGTAAATCGGCAATGGTGTCTGATTATATCGTATACAACAGAACCGAGCTCTTTGATTAATGGAAGATTTTATAATGCCATTCCAAACCTGCTACAAAATGTCTTGTTAAACCATCTGGTCTTTCTTTTCTGGTAATCACCGGTGCCGCGAAACTCAATCGCATAACACTGGATTTAGACAACTCAACAATCATCCCTGTTCCGGTGTTGAGTGTCAGTCCCGACGACTGTTGATACACCAATTTTTTACCATTAAAATCAGAATACTCATCGTCGCCCACATGATAGATTGGGATAATATTCGCGAACAAAGCTATTGATTCATTCAATTCAAATTTTCTTTCAATTCTGGCAACGATATCGGCTTTGCGTTTTAAGTTATCAGAATAAAAATAGCCGGATGTGTTAGGCACAGCGCCTGCATTACTTGGGTTAAAATTGTTGATGTTATTCTGTATTAAAGGTAGCTGAAATCCAAGTGCAAATTGCCAGACAGAGCGGTAACGGATGTCCATGCCTGTTAAGACATCAAATGTTCCTAAGCCTGTTTGATAGGGCATAGGTAAAGAAGTTGGTCGTCCGGGGTTTGGTAATACATCAATATCTCCAGCACCAGTTTTTCCTGTAGGGATTCTAAATCCTAGATTAAAACTATACTGTAATTTATCTGAAACAGTGTGTTTATAATTACCTGTAAGCACCACATCACCAATGCCTTGATTGGTGCCGAGGTTTCCGGAGGTATTGATCCAGGGCATTTTTACTTGTACCAATAATTTTTCTGAAAAGCGTCTGCTGATTTCAAGCTGTTGCGTATAGATGTTTACTTTTTGGTCGCCCTGACCATATTGGGAATTCAATCCGATGCGCCATTTCTCGTCAGAGACGCCATTGTCTTTCATACTTCCGGCGGTACATAAACCAGCATCGCTGCATCCCTGAGACATTAATCGAATTCCTGAAAAAGTGACAATAAACAGTAAGGCAATTTTTTTAGACATTACACAAATATCGGATTTAAAAATCAATTCTGGTCGGCAATTTTAAGAATTTCATGGCCCAAATTATAATGACATAACAAACAGACAATCAACTAAATACACAACTGTTGAAAAATAATTTTCCACAAAGTGGAGAAAAGTGGAGAAAAGTGGATTTTTTGAATTTATCTTTACCGAATAATTTTTAAGTCCTGAATGGCTAGGTTTATCGGAGAGTTTGAATGCAAAATTGACAGCAAGGGTCGTATTATCTTGCCGGCGAAGCTGCGTTCGCAAATTCCGGACAAGGATGCCAAGGCCATGGTGATCAACCGGGGATTTGAAAAATGTTTGGTGTTGTATACCTCGGCCGACTGGAATATGGAGACCGAGAAGTTGTCGGTGTTGAACGATTTCAATCGCGCCGCCAGAAAATTCATCAGACAATTTAACAACGGTGCCAACATTGTGCCGATTGACGCCAATAGTCGTATAAACATTCCGAACAACCTCATAGAGTACGCCTCTTTATCGGGCGATATCATTATTTCATGTTACAACCACAAGATTGAGATATGGGATAAGAAACACTATGAAGACGAATTGAAATTTGATGATGAGGAATTCTCGCGCATGGCCGAAGAATTGATGGGTGGGGGAAATGGCAGTAAGACAATTATTGGATTCGAAACCGATGGTAAAGACGACTGAAGCATACCACTTGCCGGTGATGCTGAATGAATGCATCCAGGGCCTTAATATCAAAAAGGATGGGATTTATGTCGATGTTACTTTCGGTGGTGGTGGCCACTCAAAGGAGATTTTAAAACATCTCGGAGACAATGGCAAACTATACGCTTTTGATCAGGATGCCGATGCGGTGCAAAACCTTCCGGACGATCCGCGACTGGTGTTCATCAACCATAATTTCAGATACATCAGACAATTTCTGGAATATCTGAAAGCGGTTCCGGTAGATGGCATCTTAGCAGATTTGGGCATTTCGTCGTATCAGATCAACAAAGCTGAAAAAGGATTTGCGCACCGTCTCAGTGGTGATTTGGACATGCGGATGGATCAGAATGCGCCCTTAAAAGCCAGCGATATCGTGAACCAATACGGTGAGCGAGATTTACTGAAAATATTCAACCAGTATGGCGAAATAAAAAACGCTTACAAACTGGTACAGGTAATACTGGAGAAACGCAAAGTGCATCCTATTACCACCATAGAAGATTTTAAAACGGCCATTAGCAATTGTATACCTGGCAAAGAGGAAAGTAAATACCTCTCTCAGGTGTTTCAGGCTTTGCGCATAGAGGTAAACAACGAGATGAAAGCCTTAGAAGCTTTGCTCGAAAATGTAACTGATTTACTGGCGCCAGGTGGTCGTTTTGTGGTAATGAGTTACCATTCGCTCGAAGACAGAATGGTGAAGAACTTTATCAATACAGGCAATGTAGAAGGTGAGTTGAAGAAAGACCTGTTTGGTAAAACCAGCTTGCAGATGAAGGCCATTACCAAGAAGCCTATCATTCCAAGTGATGAGGAAATAGCAGAGAATAAACGTGCACGCAGTGCCAAACTTAGAATAGCAGAGAAAATTTGAATCAGTTCAAATCCAATATCAACAACCCACAGACTGAATCCGGTTCAGAGGCTGTCAAAGGTGCCGACGAGGTCATCAAGAAAGCCAGTGAATTTGATTTCTTTATCAGTAAAGACAGTCTGAGTCGCCTGATGCCGCCTTTGTTTACAGGGGTAGCCATCATGGTTGTGTACATTGCCCTCTCGCATTTTCATGTTAAAAGTTTAAAAGAAAAAGACGAGCTGAAAAAAGAGCTGAACGAGTTGCGTTCAGAATACATCAGTGCCAAAAGCAATTTGATGAAACGCAGTAATCAAAGTGAAGTAGCCAACCGTTTGCAAACCGAAGGTGTGAAAGAACTGCGCACACCGCCGGCCATCATAGAAAAGGAGGTTAAAAAATGAATTTGAAGAAAGCCATTTTACTCCGCTCATGGATCGCCTTTATGGTGGTTTTTGTATTGGCCATTCGTATCATTTGGCAGATCATCGACCTGCAATTTAATCAACGCGAAAAATACCTGAGCATCTCTCGCGAACAAAGTACCAAGTGGCGCGAAATACAAGCTTCACGTGGAAATATTTACGCTGAAGATGGCAGTTTATTGGCCACCAGCATTCCGAAATACGAGTTGAGAATGGATACCAAGGTGGAAACCATTACCAACGAGTTTTTCAATAAAAATGTCGACAGTCTGGCCTGGTACCTGGCCTCTAAATTTACCGATAAAACACAAACCGAGTGGCGCAACTACCTGGTGGCAGCCCGCAACAGCGACGATGGTCGTTATCTCTTGTTAAAACGCGATGTCGATTATTACATTGTTAAAGAGATGGAGCACTGGCCGATCTTCAGATTGGGCAAATATAAGGGTGGTTTCATCAAAATTGAGAAGTTCAAACGCGAGATTCCTTTTGGGATGTTAGCGCTTCGTACCATAGGGTATACCAATCAGTCGGGTATCAAAATTGGTCTCGAAGGTTCATACGATTCTATGCTCTCCGGTACCGTTGGTAAACGTTTGGAGCAACGCATCATTGGTGGTGTTTGGAAACCTGTAGACAATAGCGAAGAATTGGAACCTCGCAATGGATACGATGTTTATACAACCTTAGACATCAATATTCAGGACGTGGCTGAGAATGCATTGAAGCAAGCTTTGATTACCCACAACGCCGACCATGGATGTGCCATTTTAATGGAGGTTAAGACAGGCGCTATCAAAGCCATTGCCAATCTTAAACGCAATACCGATAATACCTATTTCGAAGCAGAAAATTACGCTGTCAATGAGTTTTCCGATCCGGGTTCTACCTTCAAATTGGTAAGTGCTATGGCGCTGTTGGAGGATAAGCATATCAAGTTAACAGATACTGTAGACATCGAATGGGGTAAGACCAGTTTCGGTCCGCTTACCATGGTCGATGCCCACGAGTCGCCAGTGCGCTACACCACCTTTCAGCACGTGTTCGAAAATTCGAGCAACGTGGGTATAGCCAAATCGGTTTACAAATATTACAAGTCTAATCCTGAGAAATTTTTGGCGTATGCCAATCGTTTGGGATTGAATAAGAACATTCCGTTTGATATTAGAACCACGCGTGAACCGCATTTCAGAAATACGCGCGATAAGCAGTGGAGCGGAACTTCATTGCCATTTATGAGTATTGGTTATGAGATGGAATTGAGTTCTATGCAAGTGCTTACCATGTACAATGCCATTGCTAATAATGGTGTGATGGTGAAGCCTTACCTGGTGAAGGAAGTGAAAGAGTTTGGTAAAGTGATCAAAGCCTGCTCTACAGAGGTGATCAACCCAAAAATTTGCAGTCAGGAAACATTGGTACAACTGCGTCAGTTATTAGAAGGCGTTGTTGAGAATGGAACGGCTACCAATTTAAAAGGATTGAATTACAAAGTAGCGGGTAAAACCGGTACGGCTCAAATCATCTCCAATGGCCGATACGACAAGAGTTCGCACAAAGCCTCTTTTGTTGGCTATTTCCCGGCAGACAATCCACAATATACCTGCATCGTGGTGGTGAATGCGCCAGCCAATGGGGTGTACTATGGCGGTTCTGTTGCCGGTCCGGTTTTCAAAGAGATTGCCGATAAAGTATACAGTACCAGTTTGAGTTTACACCACCCACTCAAAAAAGCGGAAAAACCAGGCATGCCAAAAGTTAAAAGTGGCAACCGCGATGATATCAAAACGGTGTTGAATAAACTCACCATCAGTTCTCACCAAATTAAAGGCAATGCAGAAACAGAATGGGTAAAAACGGGCTCTGACATCAGTTCTATTGATTTAAAAGAATTGGAAACAGATGCCAATAAAGTGCCTGATGTAAAAGGCATGGGCCTCAGAGACGCGGTGTATCTTTTGGAGAACCGTGGATTTAAAGTGGTGGTGGATGGCTATGGCGCGGTCGTTTACCAGTCGATTAACCCAGACACACCCATCATTAATAAAGGCGGAACCATCTATATCAAACTAGCACCATGAGTCGTAATTTTAAAGACATAGCGGTTTATAAAGGGATCATTTCTGTGCATGGAACAGCAGATGTGATGGTGCATGCATTGGAGTTAGATTCTAGAGCCGTGACGCAGGGAACAGTGTTCTTTGCCGTTAAAGGCACCACGGTAGATGCCCACGATTTTATTCCGGATGTGGTGGCCAAAGGCGCAGCCGTAGTGGTGTGCAGCACTTTGCCAAATAATGTATCTCCTGATGTTTGTTATGTGTTGGTAGACGATGTTCAGCAATCGGTAGGCTATTTTGCATCGGCATTTTATAATTATCCATCCAGTCATTTTAAACTGGTAGGCGTAACGGGTACCAATGGTAAAACAACGACCACCACCATGTTGTTTAACCTCTTTACATCGCTTGGAAACACCTGCGGATTAGTCAGCACAGTTGACTATCGCATTGGTGCAAAAACCTATACCAGTTCGCATACCACCCCTAATCCCATTCGCCTGAATCAGTTGATGGCAGAGATGGTAGAGGCTGGCTGTACCTACTGTTTCATGGAAGTAAGCTCGCATGCCGTGGTGCAGGGAAGAATCAACGGACTGGAGTTTGACGGTGGGGTATTTACCAATATTACGCACGACCATTTAGATTACCACGGTACTTTCGAGAACTATATCAAAGCTAAGAAATTGTTCTTCGACAACTTGCCAATGGACGCTTTTGCTTTGGTAAACAAAGATGATCGCAATGGCATGGTGATGGTTCAAAATACCAAAGCATCCAAATACTCTTATGCCTTGAAATCGGTAGCCGATTTTCATTGCAAGATATTGGAAAGCGATTTCGAGGGATTGTTATTGAAACTGGATAACGACGAAGTCTGGTTCAATTTAATCGGGCAGTTCAATGCCTATAATTTACTGGCGGTGTATGCGGTGGCATTCATCATGGAAATAGATCGTCATGAGATATTGATGCACTTATCCAAACAAGAAGGTGTTAATGGCAGATTTGAAGTGTACCGCAGCAAGAACGGTATCACCGGTATTGTTGATTACGCCCACACGCCGGATGCATTAGAGAATGTGCTTAGCACCATCAACCATATCCGCAGCAGTAACGAGCAATTGATTACAGTGGTAGGATGCGGCGGTAACCGCGATAAAGACAAACGTCCGGTGATGGGTAAGGTAGCAGCCAATATGAGTGATAAGGTGATACTTACCAGTGATAATCCAAGAAACGAAGAGCCTAAGCAAATCATCAGTGAAATGATGGCAGGCATTGATGTGGTGCATCAGAAGAAAGCCATCAGTATAACAGACAGAGAAGAAGCCATTCGCGCAGCTGTGATGATGTGTCAGCCCAAAGACATCATCTTAATTGCCGGCAAAGGACACGAAACTTACCAGGAAATTCAAGGTGTTAAGCACCCTTTTGACGACAGACAAATATTAAAACAAATTTTTTCAAGCCTATAAACAGACATGCTCTACCACTTATTTTCATATCTTGATCAGCATTATGACATCTGGGGTCTGGGTGTCTGGAAATACCTGACGTTCAGAATGGGTTTGGCGGTGATTTTATCGCTGACTATTTCGGCTATTTTTGGTCGACGACTGATCAATGCCCTACACAAGTTGCAGGTGTCAGAGACGATACGCGACTTAGGTTTACAGGGCGAGGAGAGCAAGAAAGGTACGCCAACAATGGGCGGACTGATCATGTTGGGGGCTATATTAATTCCGACATTGTTATTAGCGCGACTCAACAATGTGTATGTATTGCTGATGATTGCCGTCACCATACTTACGGGTTTAATTGGCTTTATCGACGACTATATCAAAGTCTTCAAAAAAGACAAAGAAGGTCTTTCCGGTCGCTTTAAAATTATGGGTCAGATCGTGGTAGGCCTGGTAGTTGGCCTCACCCTGTATTTCAATCCTGCCGTTGTAGTCACCACCCACCACAAAGCAGCGGACGTACACAAATACAACATCGATACCACCCACATGGTAGCCAGAGTCATCAAGGGCGAAACCTTTTATGTACAAAACGAAAAATCTTTAAAAACTACCATACCGTTCTTCAAGTTTTCAGAATTTGATTACAATGATATTCCAGAGTTTTTTGGCATGAGTTCTAAATGGGGATGGGTATTTTTTGTTGTTGTGGTGATATTTTTAGTAACAGCGGTATCGAATGGTGCCAATATCACGGATGGTATAGACGGACTGGCGGCTGGTACATCCGCCATCATTGGGTCGACACTCGGATTATTTGCCTTTGTGTCGGGTAATATATTGTTTGCCGATTATCTCAACATCATGTACATCCCGTATTTGGGCGAGTTGTTCGTGTTTGCGGGTGCCTTTGTGGGTGCTTGTATCGGATTCCTTTGGTACAACAGTTATCCGGCTCAGGTGTTTATGGGCGATACAGGCAGTTTGATGTTAGGCGGTGTTATTGCAGCCCTGGCCATCATTGTCAGAAAAGAACTTTTGATACCGATACTCTGCGGTATTTTCCTGGTAGAAAACCTCAGCGTGATGTTGCAGGTAGCCTACTTCAAATACACCAAGAAAAAGTATGGAGAGGGTAGACGTATCTTTTTGATGTCGCCCATTCACCACCATTATCAGAAGAAAGGCTTTCACGAAGCCAAGATTGTCACCAGGTTCTGGATCATCGGTATCATCCTGGCCATATTAACCGTCATCACATTAAAACTAAGATAAACCTTGAGTAAAAGAATCGTCATATTAGGAGCAGGAGAAAGCGGCACAGGCTGCGCAGTATTGGCATTGAAGCATGGATTTTCTGTGTTTGTGTCAGACAGTGGAAACATCAAAGCAAAGTATGTAGAAGACCTCGAACGGATTAAAGTGCCGTTTGAGCAGGGTAAGCATACAGAGGATATGATATTGAATGCCGATGAGATCATTAAAAGTCCGGGTATTCCAGATAAAGTAGACATCATTCAAAAAGCCAAAGCTGCCGGTATTCCGGTGATATCTGAAATAGAATTTGCATCGCGATATACCAAGGCCAGGCATGTGGGCATTACCGGTACCAATGGTAAAACCACCACGACTATGTTGTGTTACCACATCCTTAAAAAAGCCGGATTTAATGTAGGATTAGGCGGTAATGTAGGCAAGAGTTACGCTTTACAGGTAGCAGAGAATGATTTCGATTATTACGTATTGGAGTTAAGTTCTTTTCAGTTAGATAATACGTACACGTTTAAGCCACATATTGCTATTTTAAGCAATATCACACCCGATCATTTGGATCGTTACAACTACGAGTTCCAGAATTACATCGATTCTAAATTCAGGATTGCGATGAATCAGGATGCCGACGATTTCTTTATTTACTGTGCCGACGATGAGATCACGGTAAAGAATTTAAACACCCATAAAGTAGACGCACAAAAGCTGCCGTTTTCGTATGGTACAGTCACCGACAAAGGGGCTTACGTCAGCGAAGGGCAGTTTCATTTACTAGACAATACATCAACAAACAATAGCAACCAATTAACTATGTTCATCAACGATTTTGCCCTAAGAGGCATTCACAACAGCTACAACAGCATGGCTGCGGCCATTGCTGCCAATGTGCTCAACATCCGGAAAGACATCATTCGCGAAAGTTTAATCGACTTTCAGAATGTTGAACACCGATTAGAGTATGTAGCATCAGTAGGCGGTGTCGATTACATCAACGACAGTAAAGCCACCAATGTCAATTCCACCTGGTATGCCCTCGAAAGCATGGATAAGCCAGTGGTATGGATAGTGGGTGGTGTTGATAAGGGCAACGACTATTCAGCGCTTTTACCTTTGGTTAAGGAAAAAGTAAAAGTGATTGTATGCCTGGGAACAGACAACCACAAAATTCACGCAGCTTTCGGCAAAGATGTCGATCTGATGTTGAATACCACCAGCGCCGAAGAGGCAGTATTGGTAGCCAAACGATTTGCCGCTAAAGGTGATGTGGTGTTGTTATCACCAGCCTGTGCGAGTTTCGATTTGTTTGCCAACTACGAAGACAGAGGCTGGCAATTTAAAGCTGCAGTTAAAAACCTGTAAGCTGAAAATCAAATTTAGAAAGCACTAACTCAACAGGTGGTAGGGGATGCCCCCGCATCTGTAAAAATTGATCATAAAAAGCGCATAAGATGCAAATAGGAAAGTTAAAATTCAGAGGTGATCAGTATATCTGGTTTGCCATATTTGCCCTGTCTCTATTGGGCATGCTGGCTGTATCCAGTGCCACTGGCTCTCTAGCGTTTAAAAAGCAGGGTGGTAACACCGAGTATTTCCTGTTTAAACACGTGCTCTTTCTTTTTGGAGGTTTTTTTCTGATGTATTTCTTCCATCTTCTGGATTATAAATACTTCTCAAGGATCTCTCAAATAGCAGTAATAGTCTCTATTCTATTGCTGATTTACACCCTGTTTTTTGGTAACGATATCAACGAAGCCAAAAGAACGGTGACGATTTTGGGGGTGACTTTTCAGAGTAGCGACTTAGCCAAGTTTTCCCTGATTATGTTCATTGCGAGGTATCTTTCGAAGAACCAGGAAGAACTAAATTCTCACAAAGGCTTTTGGAAAATTGTTGGAACCATAGTGCTCATTTGTTTGTTGATTGCACCTGAGAATTTAAGTACTTCACTGGTATTGTTTTTAACCTGTAGCATGTTGTTGTTTATTGGCAACGCGCGTATACGCCATATTCTTCTGTTAGCCCTGGCTTTTGGTGCCCTGGGATTTATGGGACTCATGATATTGCTTAAAGCACCTGATAGCATGTTGCCGGGTAGAGCCTCTACATGGAAAGCCCGTATCGAAAATTATACCAGTAAAGATACCGCCGAAGTCTTTCAAACTGTGCAGGCAAAGATTGCTATAGCCGGTGGCGGTTTGACAGGAAAGGGTCCGGGTAAAGGCGAACAAAGTGCCTATTTACCACACTCATATTCGGATTTTATTTTTGCTGTTATCATTGAAGAATACGGCCTCTTATTTGGAGGTTTGAGTGTGATATTTTTATACCTGCTGATTTTATACCGGTCCATAAGAATTGTGATTAAAAGTCCGAAAGCCTTTGGTGCTCTGCTGGCTGTCGGATTGTCTTTCAGTTTGGTCTTGCAGGCCTTTATCCACATGGCTGTTGCTACCAATGTGTTTCCGCTAACCGGTTTAACCTTGCCATTAATTAGTATGGGTGGTACCAGTATCATCTTTACCAGTGCGGCATTTGGGGTCTTGTTAAGTGTCAGCAGATCAGTTGAAGAACAAAGTGAAGGTTTGGCAACGCCACAAAATGAGGAGGTGGCCAATGCTTAAAAGAGTCATTTTATCCGGCGGCGGAACAGGTGGTCATATTTTTCCGGCCATCGCCATAGCTACAGAAATTAAGCGCCGTTATCCGGAGGTAGAAATATTGTTTATTGGCGCCTTAGGGCGAATGGAGATGGAGAAAGTGCCCGCAGCAGGATTCAAGATCATTGGTTTACCCATTGCCGGTATTCAACGGAAATTGACCTTCGCCAATTTGTTGGTGCCGTTTAAACTGATCAATAGTATCTTAAAAGCCCGCAAAGTTATTAAGGATTTCAAGCCGGATATGGTGGTGGGCGTCGGTGGATATGCCAGTGCCGCGGTGCTGTATGCGGCTTCAGGAGCAGGTATTCCCTGTG
>JACCDI011658124.1_pt1 | contig 17077 bp, 17 predicted proteins | sample 7442791 | NCBI WGS metagenome assembly JACCDI01 (sample SAMN15323434, study PRJNA562643) | freshwater metagenome | isolation source: river surface water | place: USA:Blue River Watershed | collected 2017-08-15 | reverse complement strand
CTTGTTATCTGAAATCGCATGTTCTTTGTATTCCTCTTTTCTGTCTTTGCCTTTGACTTCGCCTGATATAAATGCAGCATCAGGTATTAGTTCTGTTAAAAATTTGCCTGTATCAATTCTGTTTACTAACACAAGTGTGTTGCCTGACTCGGATATGCCTTCTATTAATTTGCTAATGTATGTTACTCTGTCTTTATTTGTGACGAGATACTTTAATTCTTCTGCGTATGACTTAAATTCTGGTAAGTCTATCATTTGTACCACGTTTACATGACAAGCAGATAATATTCCCATCTCTTGCAGCTCGTGTGCTTTAATTCCACCAACAACTGGCCCAATACTTGCGAATATAGGAGCAGATTCGAAGTCATCTTTAGGAACTGTGCCAGTCAATCCCCATCGTATAGGTGTGCCTGAGAAGTTATGTGTAAGCAAATTCTTAAGAACATCTGCTTTAGCCATATGTACTTCGTCGACTATGACTGTTTGTACGCCATGTAAAAATTCTGCTAAAGATAGCGCCTCTTCTAAGTCCCAGTTCTTAGATTTCTTGTCTAGTACGTTTAACGACTGCCATGTACATATTGTATGCGTATGTCCAATCATTTTGCGATCGCCAAAGTAAACACCGACATCTAAACCAACGTTAACAAAGTCTTCTTCTGTTTGTGTTACAAGGTCTTTGTTAGGAACAATGGTAACTGTGCGTCCATATTTTTCAGCGCAATGAGCAAGTGTAGCAGTCATAATTGTTTTGCCAGCACCTGTTGCTACTTCTTGCAATGATTGTGTATTGACAAAAAATCTGTTTACAATTTCAACTTGGTCATCACGTAGTGTAATAGGTTGACCTTCAAATCTATGACCTTGCGGCCACACCTTTCCCATATCTGCCCAGTAATTATTTGTGATAGGTTGAAATTCAATTTTTCCTGAAGTACGTAAATCTTCTAACTCGTCAATTTCAATTCCCATGTTGCCGAGTACTTCAAAACACTTTTCTAACTGATTTAGATAACCATTTCCACCTAATCCAAACAAACTTACGCTACCGTCCCAACGTCCTAGTTTGTAAGCAGGGCGATAGCGAGCTGTTGGATCTTCATATTTAAAAGTTGAGACAAGTTTCTTTCGAGCATCTAATGAAAGATTCTCAAATTTAATGTTTACTTCATCTCGAATTACTAATTTTACTCCCATAGCACCCTGTTCTCAATGATTGGTTCTTGATCTGTATAAGAAATAATTAAGTCACAGCAATTTGCATACGCTGCGGTTTTAGTTTGTTTAAGAGGTGAACCTATACTAATCACACTCATGGGCTTCCACTCGTTTTTTAGGAAAAATTTTGGTATTTTTCCGTTCTGTACACCGACTATTTTTGTTGTTTCATCTAGCTGTGTGTTATATTTTTTTTCTGCAATCAGTTTATTAAAATTTAAACCGTACTCGTCATTGTTAAGTCTGAAGTAAATTCCAACATTTTCTAAAATTTCATTTTTTTCGAGATTTTTGCTGAGATTTACCAGATCTTCGTAACATCTGCGATTGTCGTTGTGGTCAAAAATTACTAGTGTTGGCAGTCGATTTAATTCTTTCAAAGATTTGAAAATTTCTTCTAATGAATAAGTTGATCGGTTGACCCAAATTTTTGTATTTTTTCTATAGGCCAGTTTTTTTGTCAAATTTTCGGTATTTTTTTCAGTTTTTTTGTCATCACTTAATGAGTAGTGATAACGCATACTTCGGTCAACTATGATGTCATCTGACACGGGTGTGTCGAGATCTAAATCTTGTGTTATTGCTTTTTGAAAATTTGCATGGCTGATATTTTCTAGTAAAAATTGACCTCGAATTTCGCTTTCTGACCATGATTTTATGGTTTTGTAAAAATCTATGATTTTTTCGTCGATATCGAATTCATATGGAGTAAAGGTCTCAACTAATAGGACAATATTTTTTTCAGTTAGTTCAACATTGTAAATTTTGCCGCCTGAGTCTTGCGAAATATTTCCAAGATTTTTCCAAATTCCTTGGAGAACTTTACGTAATGATGTTGAAAATGCAAATTCAACAATAATTTCGGAATTAGCTGATGACAAATATATTTTTTTAGTTCTGTCTAGTGGTCTAAAAACTCTTGACCACGAAGGCGACAATAACGATGATAAAACTTCATCATTGAGATCACCAAAATTCTTGGAATTTTCACCTAAAATCTTTGATAATAGTTTTCCTTGATTTTCTGTGATAAAATTTTGTGATGCCACGAGCTTTCCTAAATTTTTAAGAATTTTCATTTCTCGTGTAGGTATACTTGCCAACGTTTCGTGAGGCAAATTTAAAATTTTAAGTAAAATTCTATCTATTTGTGTCATACTACTATAATAAACAAGTTGTTAACAAAAGTCAATACCTACAGAAAAAAATAGGCCTATAAATATTTAAGGCCTATAAGTGAGTTTTTGGACAAATTAGTTATAAGGATGCATCTTCCATACCGGCAACACGTAATTTAACGATATTTGTTATCTGCCATTGTTTCTGGTCCAATGCCTTTGTGATTCCTAACCATTTGTTGCGAAGTAAAGCAAACTCGTTGATAATTTTTTCAAAGTCAACCACGTCTGCTTCACCTTCCACAAATTTTTCACAATCTCGACTACTAAGAGCACGTTGGTAATTTTCTAAATACTTGCGAAAATGCTGGCTCTTTAATCTTCTAAGCTCGATATTTAAATATTCCAAAATTGCTTCAATTTCTTGAAGCTGACTAAATCGTTGTTCCACGATACCTGGCATTCCAGCCGCGGCTCTTTCAATATTTCCCGTTATACGGCATTCAACTTTTGCGGCTTCCAATTCTGCCTTGTAGAATTCCACAGCATCGGGGATATTCGATATGTCTTTTGAAATTTTTGCGTACCAACCCATTAAAAATCCAATTCTTTATAGTCGTCGTCTTCTTGGTCTTCTTCGTCTAGGTAATATTCAATAGCTTGATCCAGCGTATGGTCTACACCCATTGCACCTTGTAGTGTTCTATCACCGACACCATAGTCCGCAAGCAGATCAATGTATCTTTCGGCTGCAACTTCTAATTGTTTTTTATCAATATAGTCGGCGAACACTAACCAGATGTCACCAATTTGGCTTTCATTCAACATGCTCTTCATTCTCCTCAGGAACAGTAGTTGTTTTAGTAGGGCTGATATGGAATTTTTCCATTATCATATCTAATTTATCATCTTTCCATTCTTTTCGGTAGAATTTGAACTCTTCTCCAGTCTCCGGGTCAACCCATTTAAGTCTGTTGCCTTCTTGCTTGAGCAAACCTTCTTTTTCAAACAAGTCAACAACACCGCTATAAGGATTCATACCTGTTTCATAAGGAATCTTGACCTGCACACCTTCAAAAGGTTTAGCATATCGTGTTTTCATGATTTTACAAGCAGCACGAATACCGTTTACTTCTGAAACCTTGTTGCCGTCTTCGTCTTCTTTAAGTTTTAGCTTTTTCATAGCAACTACAATACTAGATGCGTAGATAAAACCTTGTCCACCTGAGATTTTATCGTCAGGATCGAACATATCTTGCGATGCGTATGTATGATTAGTTGCAACAAGTCCAATATTTAAACTCCCAAACATGTTTACACAATTACGAACAAGTGCTGTCAGTGCTTTAGGCTTACGGCCCATGTCACCTTTCAAATCACCTGCTTCAAACTGATTAACGTCAGTTGGTGTTAACAACATGCCCAGACTATCGACTACAAATAACACTTTTGGTCTAGTTTCTTCCGGCATTTCTTTGTATTCTTTGATGAATTCGTTGATAGTTTTAGCAACGTCGTCAATCATAGCCATGTTAAGTTTTAACAACTTGTCTTCGCTAGTATCTACACCAAGAGCGTGTAACCAGGCTTCATCTAACGCATTTTCGCTGTCGATTAGTACAACATAAATGCCTTGAGCTTGAGCATTTTTGACAATATTGCCTGAACAGATATAAGACTTGCCTGCGCCAGACTCACCAGCAAATACAGTAACCTTGCCTAGTGGAATTCCACGATGAAAATCACCGCTGATGAGATAATTTAGGGCGTAGTTCCCTGTACTAATCCAATCTGTTGGATCAGTAAAGCCAACACTTAGTCCGTCAATGGACTTAGTCAGCGTTTTTCTAAATTTTGATAAATCGAATGCTTTAGTGGCCATAATTATTGATCCAATGGTAATGAATTCCACTCTTTAATTAGAGCGATTACTTCTTCTTCTGAGTTACAAAGAGTCTTGGTATTTGTCCAATCTTCTTTTTTATTGCGTCCACCAATTTCAACCATCCAACCATTATCGTAACGGTTGATGCTGATGCTTTCGTTTACCTTAGTTAATTTTACTAATTTACTCATAATCATTCTCCTAATAGATGTGAGAGCACGGGCGTACAACTAAGTTGCAGAGGCCCAAGCCGTATTGTTTACTTCTGACGATTGCGAATCATTGCCAAGATGTCTTGAGCACGTGAATCGCCGCCACTTGCAGGTGCTTCTGTTTTTGTTTCAGTTGCTGCTGCAGGTACTGCCTTTGCTACTGGAGCAGGCTCGTCGTCGTAGTTGTCGTCTGCTGGTGCAGATGCTTTAGGAGTTGATTTTACAGGATCGCCAGTTGCTTGGCCCATGCCTGCTGGTTTGAAATACTGACCCCAACGCTCCATGTCAAATGGTTCCCCATCGACAGACGCTTCAAACATTTCCTTCATAACCTTAACTTCAATTTCAGTTGGTTTCTTAGGTAGGAAATCTGTTAGGTTGAACAAGCCATGTGCCTTGATAGCAGCTTGTTCGTCGTCGCCTAGTGGACGTTCACGGCGAGCCCATGAACTTGTTGAGTAATCAGCATAGCCTCCCTTGCTTCCTTTCTTCATACGGAAATCTAGTCCGTGTACAAAGTCAGTTGGCAAGTCTTCCAACTCTGGATCTACAAGAGCAGAACGAATTAGTTGGAAAATTTGAGGTCCGATAATAAATCGGCGAATTGGGTTTTCAGGTTTTTGTTCTTCCTTCAAACCGTCTTCAGCAACAAAACCTTGGAAAATGTAAGAACGCTTTTTCCAATACTTACGACCCATGTCTTCAAGTGCAGGGTCCTTAAACCAACCGCGAACCTCATTTAGAATAGGGCAAGATTCGCCATACATTTCCATGCATGGTACTTGTACGATTGTTTGTTTGGATTCTGCTTCACCTTTGATTCCAGCGAATGGCAATTTAATCATTGCACGTTCAACCCAGAAAAAAGTGTTGTCTTGATTACCGTCGGGTAAGAAACGAAGTACGGATTCGCCGCCTTCTTTTAGGTTCCAGAACGGGTAAATTGAATTATCACCGCCTGTACGTTCTCCTGAACCTTTTTGTTCAGATGCCTTAAGTTTTGCTCTAATTTCAGCCAAAGTTGCCATAATATTTCTCCTTTAATATGCCTTTGTTTTTGCCTTATATTGTTTGATAACTTTACCAAACAAAAAACGCATACATATTATTGTATGCGTTTTTATTTAGCAAAGCAAGAGTTTTCTTGCTCTAAATGTGGTATTTTTTTACCAATTATCTATGATGTACTAAACTAACCAAACGTTGTACTTCGTCATAGCCTGTTGATTCGTGAAACGCTGGAGCCATAGATTGAACTTGAGTTTCTAAAGCACCAATGTCGTGTGTTGGTCCATTTGCTTTAGACATAATTGCTGGACTAGTGTCTCCAGTAGGATCTTTCATGTCTATGAATTTTAGAACTTTAATTAAATCTTCTTCGCTTGCGCCACCAAATGTTCCGTCTTCAAATGCTTTCTTAACTTTAATTTTGATACGCATGCCGCCTAAAGGAAAATTTCCTTTTTCTTTATTATAGAATCCGCTGACAAACTTTAGCATACCTTCTAATCCGTCTTGCTGAGGCATACTAAAACCAAAATCTGCAGGCTTCATTCCACACTCATCGATTAGTTCGGCTAATGTTTTATCGCCTATCATTGTTTCTAATGTTGCGCCAGCTTTTTTAGCTTTATTAATTGCCTTAGCCATACCTTGATGTGCCAAATGCTTTGCTTGACTATGTGCTGTATGTTTAGCACCGCTCTTGTCTGTAATATCGCCTTTGGCTTTCTTATAAGGACCATCAAAAGGAGGGTCGTCTTTCTTTGCTTCGGCAACAGGTGCTGGCTGAGCAGCTAGTTCTGCTGGAGGCATTTCTCCTGGAGCTGCTGCGGTTGGTTCTGCTGGAGGTGTCGCTTCTGGTGCAGGAGCAGCTGCCGCAGGTTCTGGCGCAGGCGCTGGCTCTACTGGTTCTTTAGCAGCATTTTCATCTGCTGGGAATGTTAGTTGACCTAACAGTTCTTGATGTTCTGTTTCAATCCATCCTCTGACGATATCATTCAAATCTGTTTCAGCAGGAACAGATTTAACCGCATCAACAAATGACGGTTCATCAATTAAACCTTTTAAGGTCATAACAGCGTTGTCACCATTAGGACCTACTTGCAAATTTTGTGAAAGAATATCATTTAGTTTTTCAATAGCTGCAGATTTAGCGCCTTCGTTTGGACTAAGAATTTCGTTTTTGTTTTCGTTAACTAAAGTTTCTAAAAAAGATTCGTATTGATCTTCGATATCAAATGACTCGAGCTTGCCAGACTTGGCACGTTTACACGCATCTAGTACAACATCATACGGGTCAGTTGACCAAGACAATGGTTGTCCAGATCCGCCAGTAACTTTAATTCCTAATTGTTGAGCAACTTGTTGAGGCGACATTCCTTGCTTACACATTTGATATGCCTTTGCGCTCAATGCTGTTTTATCAGGCGTCATGCGCTCATTTACTGTGCCCTCTGAGGTGTGTTCATGATCGTCACATACACAATCTTTTTCAAGTCTGTCACATGAATCGCAATATTCTTCTGTCTTTTCACCCAATATGTCGTCTGCTGATAATTCAACTACTGGTAACTCTGACTCGTCAATAAATTTGTAAATGTAAGGAAATACAGATTTTAATTCTTCATTAAATGTACGAATAGTCAAACGGTCAATTAAATCATTTTGTATGTCTTCTGGTATAGAAACTTCTTCTCGATCTTCAAATGATTCTACAAACGATTCGTAGTATGATGTTTTTTGTAACTTACTAATAGTGTCTTTAATTTCTTCAATGCGTTCGATAACACGACCAGTTACGCTAGACATTGCTTCGCTTAGTTGCTCTTGACGACTTACGTAACCTTTGAACTTTCTCAGGCCAGCAAGTTCTTCACTTAATCCACAAATGTATTGACCAATGTTATCATAAGGATTGCCGCCGTGGCCAATATGTTCTGCTAAAGCACGAGCTCCATTGATATGTTTGAAAGGATATTTAAATCTCTCTCCTTGACTATTTTCAATGTAGATGCTTTCAATGTGCATAGTTCTACCAGCAGGTAGTTCAATGTTAATTGGTTGACTGTGTTTAATCACTAGACGTGTTTCGCCTAAGTCTTGGTAACTCATTCTGTTGTTACCGTAAAGTTTGTTTTCCATAATTGCGGGCATAATTGGCATTTCCTTACGTTTTGCCTGAAACTCGTAGTCTCGTTTATCTAAATTGCTTTTTCCAATGTTTTGAACATCAAAGTTTAAAAGTCTGTCTTTGGCAAACTGTCTAAAACCTCTAATAAATTTAAAGGCTCTGTGTCTAGTAGTCTTACTTTCGTCGTCTACTAAATCGCCGCTGACTTGCATAACAATTCCATCTTCTGCATCTAGCGTAATTGCGATAGTGCCCAAAGATTCGCCGTCTTCTTCGTATTCAAACTCAAAGAAACGGGCTCTAGGAATGTCTTCTTTTTTGCTTAAAACTTCGGCGTTTTCATCACCGATGTTGATGTTCTTAAAACGGGTCTGTATCTTTCCATACAGATCTTTAGCAATTTTGTTTAAATTTGAGTCCATGTTATATTTATCACAATCCTGAAACGAATATTGGTAGCGGCGGCTCCCAATCATCCCCAAATTCGTCATCTACGCTCATTAACTCAAAAACCTTAGGATCCCAGTCCGCTAACACCACGCTCATTCTGATCAGTAATAGCAATGCTGCTACTAAGTCATCATGCTGGCCTTCTTTAGCTTTATAGGTAATTCCTTGTGCAATATACGTTTTGAGCTCACTGATTAACGTTTTACTGTTAATCTTCATTTTGTCTTCTTCAATCAAATATTTTAGTCGGGCGCAGGCTGCAATCTTTGTACCGTGTGTGGTATTAAATCCTTTGCGGAATTTACGAACATGCCCTTTACGTTGCGGTTCACTAACAAACATTCCTGGAAACGTTTCTTCTCCTAGGTCCGCAATTACGACTAATGCGGCTTCTCCAACGGTGTTATTTTCAACACTCCAGTAGATGCTATTGTTGTTATCTGTACCTATTTCGTCTTGAACATATTTTAGCACATCTCTAAATATTTTAACTTGCCCTTGTACTTGAGTTAAGTTGTGTTGCCACTCAGCTACTTGTATGAAACTAGGCAACTCAAACACCTGTATACCGGCGTAGTCACCGCCTGTGCCTAAACTAGGATCTAGTGCAGCAAGATATAGCATGCCGGGTACTGGTTTTTTATACCATCTAACTTGCCCCATTTTAAACAACGGGTCTTTTCCTGTCATGTCAATTAATTTAAGAGAGCTGACTAGCGTTTCATCAAAGACTAAGAATTCGCAACCGTATTCACGACGGAATCGTTCTTCACCAATACGTCCAAGTTCTTCTCTTTTCCAATCTTCGTTTCTATCCGGGTGTTCCCACCATTCAGCTTTGAATCCATGAAAGCCGTTTCTTCCTAGACTGTCTTCTTTAGCGTTGCCGTATTCATCAAATAAATCTTGACTTTCCTTCCAAATTTCAGCAAATGTATCTTCATCGCTGTTTGGTGTTGACGTAATAATTGCTTTACCACCAGTTGCCAGTGTTGGTGATATAGAGGTCCAAAATTCGTTGGCAATATTAGGTTGTACGAATGCAAACTCGTCACAATATAGTAGCGATATAGACATACCACGACCCGTTGTACCTGTTGTAGTTTGACTTACAATACGCGACCCGTTATCAAATTCAATCGATCCTTTATTGTAACTAACAACACCGCATCTTATATAATCAGGGCATAACTCATATCCGTAACGAATACGTTGCATAATTTCCTGAGCACCTGTATATTTGTGCGCAGCAACTAGAATTGTTTGATCCGGATGAAACATTGCATACCACAACAAATACCCCGCAGCACATGTTGTTTTACCGCTTTGTCGCGGCATCATGTTAATGTTAAAACGATAATCGTGATAACTGTGAAGGAGCCTTAACTGATATTCAAATGGCTCAAACTTCATCTTACCTTTAGTAGGATGTTGTATATGAAAAAAGTTTTTAGCAAAGTACAAATACCCCTCCATAGGGTCTGCACACATCAGCAAGTCTTGGACTTGTGATTCAGTAAACTTTTCTTGTTTATGCGCCTTTTTTACTAAGACGCCGTCTAATGATTTTGCCATAACTTTATTTACATAAAAAAAAGGCTCCTAAGAGCCTTTTTTGACTGGTTTTTGAATTAAGGAGCAATTGGCAAATCGCTACCTGGTACTGGTTCTAAGGATCCTGTACTTGCGCCGCCGCCAACATTAGGATTAAATTGTCGGTTAGGTTTAGCTAGTGCGGCAGGTGCTGAAACTTTACCTGGTTGAGATTTGACAGCATCTTTGACTACATATTCCCCGCACCATTTAAATTTCTTTAGACCTTGTTTTTTAGCTATTGAGTATGCTTGACTAAATGTTGGCGCATCGATGACAGGACTTCCTGTAGGTGCTGCTGGCTGAGTTTGAACAGCTGGAGCATCTGCTACAGGGGCGTCTGTTACTTCAGATATTTGTTCTAAACGTTTTTGTAATTCACGGATTTGATCTGATAATGTGCTCATTTTGTCTTCTTTTGTTTTAACCAAATGTTCCAGCAGGTGCTTGATCGTCGCCGCCTTTATGCTGGGGGCCTAGTATGCTTCCTGGTATAGTAACATTTCCCTGACTATTTCCTTGTCCCCAATAACCTGTTTGTTTTTTTGCAGGCTGAGGTCTTACTGGATCTTTAACTGCGTAAATACCACACCATTTGAATTGTTTTAATCCTTGTTTTTTAGCCTGAGCGTATGCTTGACTAAATGTTGGTGCTTCAATGGTAGGAATACCGTCTGACGCTGAGGCTGGTGTTGAACTAGGTTGAGGAACATTATTTGATGCCACATTCATTGCACTTTGTGCCGGTGCGGCATTGGGATTTGCTGCAGGCGCAGCAACTGTTGCATTTTGATTAAAAGCAGCAACCGGTTCTTCGTTAATTTGTTCTAAACGTTTTTGTAGTTCACGGATTTGATCTGATAATGTGCTCATGTTAGCTACCTTTAATTGCTTGATACTTCTCAGCTAACTTAGCCACTAACGATTCCATAGCATTACTGCCGCTTATACCAACACCACGTTTTCCCATCAAACCTTTAGAGTGAATATCATCGCCTGTTGGAGTCATTGCGCTAACATCTGCTACTTGCGGATTTGGCTCGTTGTCGAAAGTTTCGTCTGCACCGATACCGACTAGTATGTCGTCAGAATCTTTACTATCACCAGCTTGTTCGATGTTTCTTAAAATTCCAATTAGATCTCTGATGCCGCCCGAACCACTACCATTCATGCTTACATTCATAGTAACTGAATCGCTTTGTTTGGGTGCGCCCATGCTCATCATTCCGCCACACTCGCCAGTTAACATATCTCCGTCACTAGGCATCTTGCTTGGCTCAACATCCATCTGTCCGCCGCACTCGTCAGCTTGTGTTTCGTCTAATTGTTTTATTTTTGTTAATAAGTCTTGAAAATTCATTATTTTACTCCAACAGTTTTAGCTGTTGGCTTTTTAGTCTTAACGCTGCCAACGGGGCTCTTTGAATTGATCTTTGCCGCATCTGAAGATTTACTTTCTTCCTTTGGCATGCTTTTTGCTAGGATAGCATCGTTGACACCTGTATATTGTTCAAGTGTCTTAGAATCTTTTGTTAATTGTTTTAGTAGACTCATCTTTTGTTTTTCGCCTACTAATTTTTGACCTTCTGAACTACTATCGTAATCTTTACCTAAAAGTGCTTCTCCGCTCTTTTCATCGTTAGCATGATTTAATGCAATCTCTGCTTCTTCCATTGGAGTACGAACTTTGACACTTTCTAATGTGCAACGGCATTTTTCTGCAATAGCTGCACGAACAGTTGCACTATTTGTTGGGTAAGCAGTACATACATCAAAAATAGTAACATTAGTGTTTTTGTGATTAGGAAAATCTGCGTGTGTTTCTGCAATAGGCAAACGCTTGCCTGCTGAACAACTCTCGACTTTGTAAGGTGCTAATGCTAGTTTAATAGCTTCTGCGGCATTTTTGTAATCGCCAGCAAGTTTAACTTTAAATTCGTAAACTTTCTTGCTTTCCATTAAGTATTCGGTAAATGATCTCATAGTTTTATCCTGATACATTATTTATTCATATTTTTAAGTTTTTCAATAAGGCTATTGCGATCTGTAATGATAACACCGTCGCCGTTGAGGTTTATTCCATGATCCTCACCGCCCGAAGCATCTTGATCTAGTTTTTGTTTCTTTAGCTGAAGCTCAATCATTTTGAGTTTTTTATCAACTTTAGCCGCTTTTGCGTCAATTGCATTCTTTAGCATGGTTCCAGCTACTTCAAAGATACGTGCTGAATATCGTGCTTCTACGTTCATACCCAAGTCAATTAAGTCATCGTAGGCATCTGTAGCACGTTGAGCTAGTGCATCAAATTCTGCGTCACTAACATCGCCTAGCCCTTTAACTTGAGGCAGGGCTGCGCTGATTTTGTCAAATTCAGACATGTCACGCAAGAACGGCTGTGCCTTGGCAATTTCTGCTTTGGCAGCTTTCTTTTCTTCGTCCTTTATGAGTTTTTTGCTCTCAGGAAGATTTAGTAGTTCTTCAAGTTTTTTAGTCATATTTTACTTATGCATTATGGAACATATCGTTTTCGTTAATGATGCGGAATTTTATACCCTGTTGTTTGCACCATATATTGGCCGCCGCCCACTTGGCTTGATTCTTTACATACTGGGCTTGATTGTACTTGTTTTTGCCCACACGCTCTAGTATTGTTTGACTTGCTGGTTTAATCTCAATTAGTTCTACGTGAGTCTTACTAAACTTATCAACATATTGAATGAAAAAGTCAGGTACATAAACTGTTTGCTTTCCAGTCAACGGATCTCTGTAGGGAATTTGAATTGCTTCGCTGGCCCACTTCTGCACACTTTCATTTGTATCGCAAAAGGTCATAAAACTATACTCCCAGCTGCTACGATATGTAGGACTCTTTGTTCCTACATACTTTCCTGGGTTTTTCATTGTAAACTTGCCTTTTGCAAACTTAGTAGCCATTACAATAAGATATTTCTACTTTCGTATTCGTCTTCAACTGATGCAATACGATATCCCAAGGCACTGATGTTTTCTCTATAAGCATTTAACACCTGTGCTACAACTTGACTTAACTGTATATCAGTTAACGTTTTTAATGTGTCAATTAATTGAAATACATTAACGTTGTCTTCTTTTGCTTGATTCAACAGCACAATACTAGTGCTTCGAGCACTTTCTTGATCAAAGCCATGTTTTTCAAAAAAACTAACTACTGCATCAATTTGATTACTAGGAAACGTAATTTGATTAGTATAAAACTTATCAAAGAACTGTCTTACGTCAACTGTTGTTGAATTTTGAACTGGTAAATTTGTTGCCATATTAACTACCTACCTTTGTTTGTGTTGCAACTACTGATTGATTGTTGTTATTTGTTACTGTAGGAAAGTTAAATCCTGGAAGGCCGCCACTGTTAGTTGTTGGCTGGACAGCTACTATAGAACTTATATTTCCTGTGTTCTGATTTTCTTTTGTATTTTGATAAGTGTTAATTTGTTGAGATACTGTATTAAGCACTTGTAACCCGTCTAATGTTGGGCTTTGTGAAAGACTAGGAGAACTTTTAACAGAACCCTCTCCGCTTTGTAGTGAACTTGGTGTTTGGTCATACTGCTGGAATCCAAACCCTTCTGGATCCCCGGGAGTTACTTCTCCATACGCATAAGCTACCGATTCAAATGCAAGGCCCATAGTAAAGTCGTGTATTCCTGGTTGGCCTGAATCTAATTTATTATGGTTAAATGCTGTAATTAATGGATTGACTAGTGTGTAGCTAACGTACTCGTGTCTAGCCATTTGATAAATTGTGATGTAGTTAAAAAACGGATTTGTAGAACCGTTGTCTAGTCCGTAAGGAGTAGTTATGAAATTTGAATTACGTGTAGCATTTCTTCTGTATGCGCCTGGTGTTGATGCGCTATTGGTATCAGCATAATAGTAACTGTAATAATTCTGCCATAACTGATTAATGAGTCCCATGTTGTCATCATGGAAGGTAATACTAAGATTTTCGTATTTGTGTGTAGTTTGTATAACTTTTTTTCTGTTATACTGATTTAAAGTTTCTGCACTAACTTTAAACTGAGGAAGATCAACAGCTTTAACTAACACATTTATTTCATTTCTATAACGTTCAACAAGGTCAATATTCTTTAGTGCAGCAGGATTAATACTGAATGCAACATGGAATAGGAATTTGTGTTTGGGAGCAAGTCTAAACTGATCGTCAGTAAAGATACGAGCAGCATGTTGCCAATCTTTCAAGGTAACATTGCTAGGTGAATATAGAAAACTATTAGGTGTAAAGGCCATAAAATTATTTATCCGGTATAATTAACTGAGTAGTTAATGATTAACCATAAAATAACCCACTTACGTGGGTTACTTTTTTTACCTTGCTCCAGCTGCTGTTGCCGCTGTTCCAGCACGTCTTGATGTTGGTGCTGATGCTCCGCCTGTTGTTTGAATACAGTTATCTGGTTGAATAGTTAAGTCAATAGTTAACATTTCTTGGTTACCATAACCAATTGTGTTGTAGTTTGCTTGACGTACATAGCAACCATAACATTCCCATGTTTCAAGAATGTTTGGAGTTTGTGCGCCGTTTCCACCGTCTAACATTTCAATACGCATTAGGAACTTATAGTCACCGCCCGATGCTGCAGAACTTTGTTCAAAGAAGTCAAACTGCTTTTGCATTTGCTCGCCGACTAGTTTGCTTACTTGACCAGTTACATCATCGCGTAACTTAATAGTAAGTTCGTTCCATTTAGGACGTCCTGCATAGTTAATTGTCGAGTTGTAGACCTGGATCATTTGGTTATCAAATGTAACGTTTGGTCTTGCAGCATCTTGAACTTGCTTTGTTAGTTCTGTTGTTGGTGTTGATACTCCAAAGTTTTCAAACATCACTCTAAAGCGATATTTTAGCTTTGGCATCAACATACCTTGAGCAGTTGCTGATTGATCAGTTGCTAAAGGTACTGTAAATTTTGATAAACTTGCGATTGCCATTTTCTATGCTCCGTTGTTATTATGCTAGGCCCTTGATTTCGCCAGTGTTCTTCAAGCGTAGTGGAATGTAGATAAATTCAACTGCTTTAACTGGTTCAATCGCAACGTCTAGGTAAAGTTCATTACGATCAATTCTTGCTGGTGTATTATTGCTTGTATCGCAAACTACAATGTAGTCGTATAGAGCACGTTGTCCAACTAATTCTAATAGTAGACTTTCAACAGCACCTTTTAACTCGTCTCGTGTTACTTTATCGTTTGGTTCAAACACATATGGTTTAGCCAATAGTGAGAATTGACGACGTAGATAAACTACTAAACGTGCCACGTTAATACGATCCAATGCGCTGGCATTTCTAGCACGAGTATACTGTCCGTAGTTAACAAGACCTGTTCCTGTAATGAATGTTATTGGGTTAATCTTGCTTTCAGCAAGTGCATCACGCTGTCCAGTATTCAATGATACTGATTGGAATTCACCTTCGCTGGTAATATAACCAACTGCTGTTGCATTAGTAATTCCACCACGACGTGTACCTGCTGGTGCAAACCATGGATAGCTAACTTGATCGTTCAACGCAATAGTACGTAAAATCATGTGGCTTGGTGGAACAACAATGTTGTTTCCAATGTTGTCGCTAGTGTATCCCCATGGATAAAATACTCCAAGATATTCGTCACTGCTGACTAAACCTTGGTCGTTGTCTTCAACTGCACCTGCTACGTTCTTACCCCAATTGTTAAGAGTTGTAGCATCTGGTGTTAAGCGAGCTGGTGTGTCACCAACCACGAATGCAGTTAAACCTCTATCGTAGTTTAATGTTAACATTTCACCAATAAGCTCTGGATAACCTGGGCAAGCAATTAAGTTGAAAATACGTGATTCTTCATCACGGATTTGTTGGTTACTATTAATCAATGCTTGTAGAGATTGTACAACAACTTTACGTTGTGCTTTGCGTCCAAATGTACCAGCACCGTTGTCTTGATTACCTGACTCAGTTACCCAGCGATTAGCATAGTAGCTGCTCATACTAGCATCGTCTTGTCTTGGGTTGTCAGCTGTTACATCAACGTAATTGTGAACAAACTTCTTAACGTTGAACCCTGAACGACGTAAGTTCCATAGCAACATACCACGTGGATATAATGCAGGATCTGGTGCGTCAAAGTCTAAGAAATCACTTTCTAATAATTCAACGATTGTTGATGCGTCACTAGATGCGCCTGTTGTTGCCCAACGTGCATCAGCAAAAATAATACCGTCTTGTGTTGTTTGATCACCAGTATCAACGGCAATCCATTTGCCTAAATCTTTGTTGTATTTGTATAGCGAAGGATAATTTTCCAAATCGCTAGTGTCAACCCATAAGTCACCTGTTACTAAAGATGTTCCGTCAGATTGTGTTTTTGGTTTAGTAGCACTAACGATTGGTCCTTTTGGATCTGTCAAATCGTCTGCCACAACTGAGTAGTACGGTGATGCAGTTGTAGAAATTCCAGTACCATCATACTGATAACCAACCCATGTTTCGCCATTGTGTACTAATACATCAACTTCGTCAACCATAGAGTTATACCATAGTCTGCCGTCTTCTGCTTCTGTAGTTGGTGCGTCTGCACTAGTTGAAACTTCTGGATATGGGCTCCATAAAGACGCAATATATCCTGAACCAGTGCTGTTATCGTAGAAATTAACAGTACCCTGACCAACTCCATTACCGTCTACGGTGTATGGTGTAAACAAGTCAGTGATTGGAGTTTCATCTGTTTCAGCAAATACAATGTCTCCGCCTTCGTTGTGACGAATTAGTACTGTACCTGTGGTTGTTTTTGATGCAATAATTTTTGAAGTAATTGGACTGCTACTCCATGCGGCATCGGCCAATTTAGCTGTAAGTGCTGCAATAAATGTGTCAATATCAGCAGATGCATTAGCAGAACCACCTAGTGCTGTAAATGCAACAGTTAACGCATCAGATAATGTTGTTTTTCCTTTAACTGTTTCTCTAACAGTAAACTCGTTGTTGCCTGCTGTGAATCCTGCAAATGTAGAATTAGAAGCAATTTCAGTTGCTCCAGATGCTTTTCTTGAATAAATTTTAAAATTAGCATTGGCTACGTTACCTTGTGCATTAAGCGATTCATCTACGTTTGTTTTTACATACAACGCATTTTGTGTTAAGTTAATGCCGCCGCCTACTGAGTCTAATCCTTTTAAAGCCTCTGCGTTTGATGCATATAAAGGAGCTGTTCTTTCTGTCCAACTACTAGTTGTTTCGTTATATACTTTAGCTCTCCAACGTGCTCCAAGATTTGGATCGGTAGTTTTGACCCAAACAGAACCTGTTGGATAACCCTGAACAGTTGAACTATTTTCTGAACGCTTAAATGTTGGAACAGTATAGTGGGGGCTTGTTTTTAGTGTTGGAGCAACAAAGTTTCCTGAACTAGCCCATGAACCGTTGCCGTCTGG
>JACCDI010099381.1_pt1 | contig 17077 bp, 17 predicted proteins | sample 7442791 | NCBI WGS metagenome assembly JACCDI01 (sample SAMN15323434, study PRJNA562643) | freshwater metagenome | isolation source: river surface water | place: USA:Blue River Watershed | collected 2017-08-15 | reverse complement strand
CAGCGAAGTATTTACAACAGCTGATGACAATCAGCCAGCTGTTCAGATTCAGGCATACCAAGGTGAGCGCGAGATGGCTGCTTACAACAAGAAGCTTGGAATGTTTGAGCTAACAGGACTTCCACCTGCACCACGTGGAGTTCCACAAATCGAAGTTACCTTTGATATCGATGCAAACGGAATCGTTCATGTATCTGCAAAGGATCTTGGAACAGGTAAAGAGCAGAGCATGACCATCACTGGTGGATCTGCACTGTCTAAGGAAGAGATCGAGCGCATGATGGCCGATGCTGAATCACACGCTGAAGAAGATCGTCAGCGCAAGGAAGAAGCAGAGATCCGCAACGCAGGAGATTCACTTCTCTACTCAACTGAAAAGTTCATCAAGGACAATGAAGAGAAGTTGTCACAAGGTGAAGCTCTTGAGAAGAAGACAGAGACTGAAGCAGCTCTTGCTGAGTTGAAGACCGCACTTGGTGGTTCAAACTACGAGATGATTAAGTCAGCAACTGAAAAGGTTGCAACCGTAAGCCAAGCACTAGGTGCAGCGTTATATGCAGCCGGTGCAGCTGAAGCAGATGCAACACCAACAGAAGATGGTGTTGAAGATGCCGAGATCATCGACGAGCAGAAGTAATGACTGAAGAAACTACTGAACAAGTAGAAGAAACAGTTACCGAAGTTGTTGAGCCGGGTCAGGAAACTGACCCGGTTGCAACACTTACCGCTGACCTGCAACGCCTTCAAGCAGAGTATGCAAACTACCGAAAGCGTGTAGAACGTGATCGCGCAGTTGCACATGAGAGCGCAGTCGGTTCAGTTCTGACAGAGCTGCTGGCATTACTTGATGATGTGGACCGCGCAGAACAGCACGGCGAGCTCACCGGTGGCTTTAAAGCCGTCGCTGACCAGCTAAATTCAATAGTTTCACGCATCGGCCTAGAAAAGTACGGCACCGAGGGTGAAGCCTTTGATCCCCAGATTCATGAGGCGTTAATGCATGATGAATCTGCAGATGTTGCAGTCCCAACTGCATCAAAGATTTTGCAACCTGGCTACAAGTACAAGGAACGTATCTTGCGTCCTGCACGTGTAGCTGTAACCGATCCAGCAGGAGCGTAATCACCTATGGCCGCCAAAGATCTATACGAAAAGGATTTTTATAAAGTCCTGGGCGTAGATAAGAAAGCGCCTGCAGATGAAATCAAAAAGAAGTACCGCGCACTTGCACGTGATCTACACCCAGATAAAACAAAGGGCGATGCTGCAAAAGAGGAACAATTCAAAGCAGTCTCTGAAGCCTATGAAATTTTGTCTGATGCAAAGAAACGCGCTGAATATGATGAAGCACGCACCTTGTTTGAAAAGGGTGGTTTCCGCGCACCTATGGGTGGTGGATTCCAAGGTGGAGATTTCGGCGATATTTTCGGTAGCGGGAATCCGCAAGACATTTTTGCAAACTTATTTGGCGGTGGACGTCGTGGACCACGCAAAGGTCAAGATCTTCAAACTGAAGCAACTATCTCTTTCCGCGAATCTGTTTTCGGAACAACCCTTGATCTACGTTTAGGAATGGATCGCGGACAATCTCAAAACATCTCTGCACGTGTTCCAACTGGTGTAACTGATGGAGCAAAGATTCGCGTTAAAGGAAAGGGTTCACCAGGAGAAGCAGGGCCTGGCGATCTCTTTATTCAATTGCATGTAAAACCGCACCCAATCTTTGGTCGCAAAGGTGAAAACCTGACACTTACCTTGCCAGTTACATTTGCCGAAGCTGCACTAGGTGCGGATATCAAAGTTCCAACCTTGTCCGGTGATGATGTAACTGTTCGCATTGCACCCGGAACACCTAACGGTCGCACTCTGCGTGTAAAGGGCCGCGGGGTCACAAAAGGCAGTACTACAGGCGATTTATTGGTCACCGTTGAGGTTCAAGTCCCACAACGCGTTGATGGGAAAGCGCTGGATGCCTTGAAGAAGTTTGCTGAAGAAACCGCAAGCGAAGATGTTCGCTCTGACTTTGCAACAAAGGCGAAGATATGAGCGACGAGACTAAGAACAACCAACCAGATGATGATGCTGGTGTTTATGTCATTTCAGTTGCCGCTGAAATTTCAGGAATGCATCCACAAACGCTGCGTCAATATGACAAGTTAGGTTTAGTTTCTCCTTCACGTACTGAAGGTCGCAACCGTCGTTACTCGCTGCGCGACATCGCTTTATTGCGCACAGTTCAAAAACTTGTTGGCGAAGGAATTAACCACGCAGGTATCAAGCGAATCATCGAACTGGAATCTGCGATGGCCAATATGGCGGTTGAAGTCGCACAACTGCGAATCGAAGTTGATGCACTATTGAAAGAAAACCCACCAAAAGGTTTACCTAAGGGTCGCAAGCGCGAAGTAATCGTTTACGAAGAAGATCAGTAATTACAAGAAGTTAATTCTTCCCGACCATTTACCAAGCGTTGGTTCAACCGGGGATTTCAAAACCTTTTCAACAATCGTGGCATAGATATCACGGAAATCAGTTGTCACCGCTAAATCATTCTTGTACAAGTTTTTCAGCGATGGTTGTTCTCCATAGAAACCACCCTTGACCTTGTTGCCAATGACAAACATCGGTCCAGATGTTCCATGATCTGTACCTTGTGATCCATTTCCAACCACGCGTCGACCAAACTCGCTGTACACCATGATCGTTACATCATTGCTGCGCGTAGTTGATTTCAATTGACCCATGAAACGTGTCAATGAATCTGAAACAACACCCAGTAACTCTGCTTGAGCGTTTGCTTCATTAGCGTGGGTATCAAATCCACCCAAGGACACCGACCACACCTTGGTTGGTGAACCAGCTGAAATCAACTTGGCAACAACATCTAGCTGCTGGGCTAAATTGCTATCTCCGCCAGCGTTTCCGCCATTGGTTGTAGGCAGATCTGGGTCAACTGGAGCGGGAGCCTTTAGCACTGGCTGCACATTGCTCGAAACACTAAACAAGTTGCGCATCGATGTTGCAGCCGCCGCCATCAACTTTGAATCCTTTTTCGATGGCTTTGAAAGTTGTAAACATTCAGCAGCAAGGGATCCCTTAGGAATAACTAATCCACCTAGCGGAAGTGCTGAACCTGAACGTTTTGCACCAGCAAGCAATGGTGGCAATACCGAACCTAAAGAGATTGCAAGCATTGAATCTTCTGGTTGCGAATCAACCCAACGACCAAGCCAACCAGTATTGATGTGCTTTGCTGGCGATGCTGTCTGCCACTTAGCCATTGAAGAAAAGTGTGAATGATCTGGATTTGGATAACCAACGCCACGAACAATCGCAACCTTCTTTTGATCCCACAAACCTTTCAAACCCTTCATCGCAGGATTTAAAGCAAGCTCAGCATCAAGTGGCAAAACTTGATCCGCTTTATAAGAAATATCTGGACGAGATGAGTAATAAATTGGATCTGTATAAGGAACTACGGTGTTTAAACCATCATTGCCGCCATACAAAGTAACAACAACCAAAATCGGAGTTCCTGCAGGTAATGGACGATCAATCGCAGCTTGTGCAATCTCATTGATACTCAACAAAGGAGCTGCAGCACCAACTGCAACCGCGCCAGTTGTTAACTTAAGAAACTTTCTTCTGGTTACTGTATCCATGATCGTCTCCTATGCACTCACTATGTATTCGGGACTGCACAAAGCAAGCAGAGCAAATTGTTTTGGATCGTTAACTGATGAACGAAGTGCACTTTGGGTACGTGGACTCCATTCCGCAACACCTAACCAATCAGCGCTCTTTAAAACTCGTGATGCCGGTTTAATCTCATTGAGTGCACGCAAATCACTTTGCTTAATGAGCCAGGTAGCAAAAGCGATTCGGTACTGTGCAGTCGCAGATGAAAGCCAGGCTTCTCCCGCAGGCCAACCACCTACATTTGGCGGGCTAAATGGGACCTGGCCAAGTTTGTCCAAGTAGTTAATCAACTGAGCGGGCGTCTTTAACTGAGATGGCGTCAGCTCAAGTGCACGACAAGCCGAAATAAACCATTCAACCGGTGATTTCACCATCGCATACTTTTCATCCCGCATCGCAGAATCATTTGCCATCGCAGCAACCGCCGCAGAAATATCACGTGAAGCAAATGCACTCTTCACACTAAAACTTGCTGGCATATCTTCGGTGCTTGACATAAATCGGTACCACAAACGCTCTGCAACAAACTGCGCGCTGTCATCACGCGCAACTAAGAAATCTGCAACTGAGTCACCGGTAAAGACCGCTGTCGTTCCAAGAAGACTTACGGGATTCTTGTCACGACGGTTTTGATTGATCGTTACATTTCCATTGCTGCGAACAACTTGATATCCAGTCAATGTGCGAGAAATGTTTTTCACATCATCTTCGCTGTATCGACCCACACCTAAAGTGAACAACTCCATTAATTCGCGTCCTAAGTTTTCATTAGGAGCTTTAACTGTGTTGTCCTGACCATCCAACCAAAATTGCAACGCACCATCATTGAGCATCGCCTTGGTCATCGATGCAAAGTTACCAAGACAATGTGTGCGCAAAGTTTTGTTCTGCTTAAACATCGGCAGCGCGTAATTGAGTTTCTGAACCGATGTTGCCCAATGTCCATGCCAAAACCAGCTCATTCGTTCCGTTAAACCATGATCGCTAACCGCCATGCGATCTAGCCACCACATAACCATCTGCTGGATTTGAAAACGCATTGCGATTGAAAAAGGAACAATCTCTTTAGTATTTGGCTTTGGACGTGGACCTAAATCGGTGATCTCTGGTTCAACAACAGTTGCCGCACTTGCATCAACCGCTGGAACAGTTAAAACTTTGGTGCGGGTTGCAGCAACACCATCTTGAAGTGCTTGGGCGTACTCGCCTGGACGTGGCCCAAAGCCAAATCGATGCAAAAGACGGGAGGTTTCTAGCCTCTGTGCGTTCATGTGTTGAGAGTAAACCCATATTTGCCCCGCGGTACAGTTCCCCCATGAACTCACGTGAAACACTCAGAGAGCAAATCCTTACCAAAGCGGTTGTACACGGAAAAGTAATTCTTTCCAGCGGTAAAGAGGCTGATTACTACGTAGATCTACGTCGCGTGACTCTGGATTCAGTAGCAGCTCCCCTTGTTGGCCAAGTTATGTTGGATCTAACCGCAGATCTTGATTACGAAGCAGTCGGCGGATTAACCCTTGGTGCAGACCCAGTTGCAACCGCGATGATGCATGTTGCTGCAGCACAAGGAAAGAAGATTGATTCATTTGTAGTTCGCAAAGCTGAAAAAGCACACGGCCTACAACGTCGCATCGAAGGTCCGGATGTAAAGGGCAAGCGCGTTCTTGCAGTTGAAGACACATCTACAACAGGTGGTTCAGTACTTACCGCAGTAGAAGCTCTAGTAGAAGCAGGCGCAATCGTTGTTGGAGTTGCTGTAATTGTTGAACGCGGCGCAGAACCTAAGATTAAAGAGGCAGGGTATGAATACCGTGCTGCTTATCAACTATCTGATTTAGGTCTGTAACGCTTCGACTGCCACTCTTTAAATATTTCACGTAACAGTGGAATAGATGTACCAGCGACAATTACTGCGACAATTCCAACAATAAAGTAATTGCCATTTTCCTTAAATACATCACCTAAGAAGTAACCAATCCCCATAGCAACCTGCGTCCAAATAACCGCACCAATTGCATTCCAGGTAGAAAATGTTTTGCGATCTAAATTAGCAATGCCACATGTTGGATTAATTAGTGTTCGCGCAAATGGAATAAAGCGACCAAATACCAAAGCTTTACGTGGCCCATAGGTTGCTAAATACTTTTCAACCTTGTGAACCATCTTCTGGTTAAAGAAGCGACTTTCTGGTCGATCAAAAAATGGGCGACCATACTTTTTGCCAAACCAATAACCAACCTCGCCACCAATAATCGCTGCGATCGGTGCTAAGGAAAACAACAACGGGGTAGATAACTTGGCATCTCCCAGCGCCACAGCTCCAGATCCGGATGCTGCAATACCCGCCAAGAAAACGACCTCGCCGCCCGGAAAGACCAAACCAATAAGCAGCCCGGTCTCCATAAAGATGATGCCGAGGACCCCGACCAAGCCCAAGGTTGAGACAACCGAGGTTGGATCCAAAAGGTTCATAGCGACGAGGTTAGCCTAATATCAGCGCGTGGAACTGGATAAGGAATATCGCCCGCGTATTCATTTCACCCCTGCAAGAAATTGGATGAATGATCCCAACGGTCTTGTCTGGCATAAAGGCGAATATCACTTATTTTTCCAGCACAATCCACATGGCACCGAATGGGGCCACATGTCATGGGGACATGCAGTTTCTAAGGATTTACTTACATGGGAAGAGTTACCGGTTGCAATTCCTGAAGGTGAGGATGGCGCAATCTTTTCAGGAAGTGCAGTCTGTGACGGCGATGATTTGGTCGCGATTTACACCCGCCACACTGAAACGAATCAATCCCAATGTATTGCTCGCAGCAAAGACAATGGTCGCACATTTATTAAGTATGAAAATAACCCGGTCCTTGATGAAAACAAAAAAGATTTTCGCGATCCAAAAGTCTTTAGGTATAAGGACCATTGGATCATGTCTGTTGCACAACCTCATGATCATCAAATTTCTTTCTTCTCATCACCTGATTTGATTACTTGGAAGCACTTAAGTGATTTTGGCCCAGCAGCAGCCCAGAGCGGTGTTTGGGAATGTCCTGATTTGTTTCCACTTCAGTTAAATAACAAAGAGGTTTGGGTTTTATTGGTTTCACTAAATCCTGGTGGGCTGTATGGATCCGGAACTCAGTACTTCATCGGAGATTTTGATGGAACAACTTTTGTTCCTCGATATTCAACTGATAAACCTCGCTGGCTAGATTACGGAAAAGATAACTACGCCGGAGTTACATTTAATAATGAGCCAAATGGAAAAAGAGTTTTCATTGGATGGATGGCCAATTGGGTTGATGTGAAAGATCATCCTGAAACTTCATGGAGAACTCAGATGACAATTCCAAGAGAATTGAATTTAGCTGAGTACAACGGAGAGATCGTGTTGACTCAAACTCCGCTGTGCGAACATAGCTATGAAATTAAAGTTGAAACCCCAACCTCTGGAATTATTGGGTTAAGTGGTTTCGTAAGAGTTGGATTTAATGCTGATAAAGGCGTCCTCTTTGTAAATGAATTTGAAGCTGAATACACGCCAACGACAAAAGAGCTTGACCTCAAGATTGTGGTGGACAGGGCTTCGGTCGAGCTCTTTACAGGTGATGGGGTCCGCTGCATCACCCTTGCCATATTCCCCCCAGCTGGCACACCGCGGGAATTAACCCCTTTCACCCCCTAGACATGATTTTGGCCCTAATCACGCTCAAATTGGACTGTAAAAAACTGCAAAAGGTACATATTTATTACATAAAGCGTTACCCCGTAAGCCTTCACCGAAGCCCATATCAGGGGTAATTTTTGCTCCAACACCCGACGTACTCTCGTGCGTCGAGTAACCCCTTTCGAAAGGAAACAAATGAAGAAGTTTGCAAAGTTAGGCGCAGCCCTTGTTGCGTCGACAGTTGCTATTTCTTTGACAGTAGCTACAGCACCATCTGCTTCAGCTGCAACATGTTCAAAGAAGACAGCTGTAACAATGCTCGGAACTATCAAGCCTGAAATCCAAGATCAATTCTTGGCTGCAGTAGCTTCATACAACAAGAGCCAAAATTGCTACACACTTAAGTCGATCCCTGGCGATCGCGCTCTCACATTCCTACAGAACGTAACACCTCGTTACGCTGCTAAGGATGCTCCAACAATCATGTACACACTTCAAGAGATTCCTGACATGGCTGACAAGGTCATGGACTGGAAGGGAACAAAGCTTGTAAAGCTTGTTTCACCAGGTCTTCTTGAGGCTGCAAAGGTTGGCGGCAAGCAGGTTGGTGTTCCATCAACTGCTGAAGCATTCGGACTTCTTTACAACAAGAAGGTACTCAAGGCTGCAGGTATTGATGTAACAAAGATCAAGACTCGCGGAGATCTAGAAGCTGCATTCAAGACACTTCAGGCAAAGGGCAAGAAGGCAATTCACTTCTCAGCTATCTGGTGGTCACTAGGTGCACACTTCACAAACCTTTACCATGCAAACGCTGGTAAGACACACGAAGCTCGCCTAGCTGTTCTAGATGGACTTTCAGATGGAAAGAAGAATCTTTCAACTGATCCAGTCTTCAAGAACTGGCTTGCTACATACGATCTTCTAAAGAAGTACAACGGATCACCAGCAAACCTCACAGACACTGAATACGATGCTTCAATTGCAGCACTTGCAAGCGGAAACTTCGGATTCATGTTCCAAGGTAACTGGACAGAGCCAAACTTGATGACAGCTGCAAAGGGAACTGATTTCGGAATCATGCCTCTACCAATCAGCACAGATGCAAAGGCATACGGAAATGATTCAATTCCTGTCGGTGTACCTGGTTACTTCATGATCGATAAGGAACAGTCAACAAAGGCAGAGCGTGATGGCGCAATTGACTTCCTAACATGGCTCTACACATCACCAACAGGACAGCGTTTCGTTGCAGATCCTGTAACTGAAGGTGGAATGGGCTTCATCCCTGTTTACAAGGGCTTCAAGGTTGCACCAGCTACAAGCATGGCTCGCGATATCGCGAAGTATGTTGAAGCAGGTAAGACACTTGAGTGGATCAACACCTACTACCCAGCAGGTCTCCAGGAGACTGTTGGAAAGGTATCTATGCAGCAGTACTTCACCGACAAGATCAGCGGAGCTGACCTTGCAAAGGCGATTCAGGATGCATGGAAGGGTTCAGTAAAGACTTGGCGTGGAGTAGCGAAGTAATTTCGCTCATCTATTTCAAGACTAAACAAAAGTAACTAAAATCATCCTGAGGCGGGGAAACTCGCCTCAGGATGATTTTTCTTAAGGATGAGGAGCACCGAGTGATTCGAGCAAGAGCCACGAAGAAGTTCATGCAATTTGCAGGAATTCCACTCGCAATCTTTTCAATTGTGCTCGTTGTTCCTTTTGTGAATGGTGTTTATTACACCTTCACAGATTGGGATGGATTTGAAACTACAAAGTTAGTTGGCTTTAGCAATTACGCGAAGTCATTTCAAGATCCAACATTCTGGTCAACTCTTAGATTTACCGCGTTGTTCGTAGTCGTTTCTTTGATCTTAGTAAACGTCGTAGCATTTGGACTAGCGCTGATTGTCACATCAAACTTACGAAGTAAGAATTTTCTTCGCACATTTTTCTTTGTGCCAAACCTGGTCGGTGGTGTGGTCCTTGGCGTGATTTGGCAGTTTATTTTTAACAGCGCGCTAGTTGCTCTTGCAAATAAATATGACTGGGAACTCTTCAAGCAGTCCTGGTTACAAGATACAAATAAAGCTTTTTGGGCGCTAATCATCGTTACCGTTTGGCAATCATCTGGTTACATGATGATTGTTTACATCACCGGACTTATCTCAATCGAAACCGATGTTCTTGAGGCTTCACAAATCGATGGTGCTTCACCGCTTCGCACCCTATTTACAATCAAAATTCCTTTAATGGCCCAGGCCTTCACTATTGCGCTCTTTTTGACGCTGCGAGGTGGCTTTATGGCCTATGACGTGAACGTAGCGCTGACCGGTGGCGGACCTTTCCGTACGACCGAGCTGATCTCTCTCCATATTTTCCAGGATGCATTTGCCAACGGAAACTTCGGAACAGGCCAATCCAAGGCGGTCGTTATGTTCTTGATTGTTGCACTTGCCGCATTAGTCCAAGTGACAGTTTCTAAGAGATATGAGGTTCAACGATGAATGCACGTGCACGTTGGGGCAAGCGCGCAACCTTTATTGTTGGTATCACCGTCGCTTTTGCCTACGCATTCCCATTTTTCTTAGTTTTTGTTAACTCGCTCAAGCTGAAGTACGACATTCTGGGTAACCCACTTGCTCTGCCACTTCAGATAACTTGGGAAAATTTCCAACAGGCCTATACCAAGATGAATTTCTTTAGATCGCTAACAAATTCGATCATCATCACTGTGTTTAGCGTTTTGTTACTAATCATTACCTCATCCATGCTGGCTTATTACTTGGCCCGAACAAAGACAAAGCTGTCTAAGTACATTTTCTTGGTTCTTGTAGCTTCGATGATTGTTCCTTTTCAGGCGCTGATGATTCCGTTCATGGCCCGCTTTGCTCAATTTGTTTCTTGGAACAACCGCGGAGCGTTGATCTTTTTCTACATTGGATTCGGTGTCGCGCTTTCAACCTTCCTTTATCACGGCTTCATTTCAAACATCCCAACTGAAATTGATGAAGCCGCATCAATTGATGGCGCATCCGACTTGGTTGCTTTCTGGAAAATCATCTTCCCAATGATGCGTCCAATCACTGCAACGGTTGCGATTATCAACGCACTGTGGATTTGGAATGACTTCCTGTTGCCGCGTCTAGTTTTAACAAATGAAACTCAGACCTTGCCGCTATCGACCTATCTTTTCTATGGTCAGTATTCAATCGAATATGGACAGGCGATGGCCGGATTAGTTCTTGCAGTTATACCAATCGTGATCTTCTATCTTGTCCTGCAAAAGCAGTTCATCGCTGGTATTTCTCAAGGTGCGGTTAAGTAATCGGCCTTCAAATATGAGTGATTTAAAGCGGTTTTCCCGTGCCCGCATAGCTATTACTACCGCCTTCATCATCAACGGATCGATGGCCGGAACCTTCTATTCGCGCATCGCAGATATCAAAGAAAAGTTTGGTGTCTCAAACAGCGCACTGGGCTTTGCACTGTTGGTCGTTTCAATTGGCGTTCTAGTTGGCCTTGGCTTTTCTGGCAAGCAATCTGCAAAGCGCGGAAGCGCACCAGTTACCTTTTATGCAACCTATGCACTAGGTGCAGCGATCCTTTTAGTTGGAGCTGCAAACAGCTTCATCGTTTTGTGTTTAACCTTCTTGGTTCTTGGTGCATGTCTTGCAACCCAAGATGTCGCAATGAATTCACATGCAATTGTTTTGGAACATGAAGCAGACAAGCGATACATGAGCACCTTCCACGCAATGTTTTCACTAGGTGCACTTGGCGGCGGCGTAGTCGGCGCTTGGTTTTCACAACACAACATCGAATTAATGAAGCACGTTGCATTTATTGCAATGTTGTTATTTATTGCTAATTTCTGTGTGCGCAACTGGTTCTTACCTGCATCACTTGATCAGCACCCATTTGAAGGCAAAAAGAAGATCAAGAAGCCAAAACTATTTTTAATTGTTGGACTTCTTGGTTTGTGTGCAGCGATCGGTGAAGGCTCTGCCGGAGACTGGGGAGCAATCCTTGCGCGCGATACCTTTGATGCAACTCCATTTGTTTCAACACTTCCATATATTTGTTTCTCTGCCGCGATGGTACTCGGTCGTTTGTTCGGCGATCGTGCAGCGAGTAAGTACGGCCCAATGAACTTAATTGTCGGCGGCGGATTAATTGCCGGAATCGGTTTGGGTTCAGGATTATTAATCGGCGGAATCGGCGGAGTGATCTTTGGTTGGCTTGCTGCAGGCATCGGTCTTTCAACTGTGATCCCGATGCTCTTTTCTCAAGCTGGCGAAATCGCCAAGACCCGCTTTGAAGGACAGTTCGCTCCATCTGAAGGCGTCGCCATGGTTTCTGGCATCGCGTACTTCGGCTTCCTAGTCGGCCCTCCAACCCTGGGCTTCCTGGGCGATGCGATCGGTCTGCGCTGGGCGATGCTTGTACCGGCCGCCCTGGCTTTGGTTATGGCGCTGGGATCCAAGCCGATCCTCGGTGGAAGGTAGTTCCCAAGCGCGATAACCTACCTCCCTGACGCATAGCAATTAGTGAAGGAGGTCGCCCATGGGTCGCGGCCGCGCAAAAGCAAAGCAAACTAAGGTTGCACGCGATTTGAAGTACAACGCGCAAGATATGGATTTAGATCGTCTTGCCAAGGAGCTTCATGGCGAAATTGATACACCCTCACGCAAGGATGATGATGATCCATTTGCTGAGGGCAACTACATTCCACGGGCGTGAGACCTACACCGTACGTAGCTTCACTTCGCGTTTACGAACCTCTCTCTGCATTTGAACCTGCAGATCGTTTACGTTGGCAAAGTTTAGAGGTCGATCCTTTTTCATTTAATAAAGAGGAGGAGTTAGCGTTACATCGTGTTGTTCAACCTGAGCCACCAGCAGGCCGACCCGATGGTGTTCATCTCTACGATCGTGATGGAGTTCGTTATGTTGCACCGTGGGCAACGGCAACACGATGTTGGGCAGCGCTTGATAACTTTAAGGATTCACTTCCGAGCAGCGTAGTTCCATTTTTTGTTTCATCTGCAATAGAAGATGTTATTACGGCAGGTGTAGATCTACTGGAAGACAAAGTTCCTCATATATTGAATGAGACATGGATAATTCCTCCGCGTTGGTTCATCTTATTTTCACCTGATGAAAGAACTCGTGGCAAAAACGCTGATGGTTTTTATTCACGTGCAATGACAAGTATTGCTAATGCAAAGCAACGATGTGGTGAAGCGCACGATGCGGTTGTTAATGCTTTTGGTGAAGGTCCAGTAGAGCAAGATTTAGAGAATCTACTTGCCTGGCTAGAAATGTTTCACCCAGAATCATTAGTTGAACTTGATTATGGTGGGTTGGCAAATTACATGGATAGAGCCCTACGAGATTCCGGTGAAGATGGACTTGAATCAGATTCTTCAATTGAGGATGTCACCCAATCAGTTGCCGGTCTTGCTGCATCCGATGGAATGGCGGCAGGTATTGGATATCAACGTCTAATGTCCCGTTGGCGCTTAGTTCAAGCCTATGAGCAGGCCTCGTAGGTATTGCTTCACGCTGAATAAATCGCAATACTTCACCCCAATACGGTCCAAAACGGACAGGCCGCCCATAAGCAATAAAAGATGATTGAAGGAGTCACGATGAACCGCATCCCCGATGCTGAAGTTCTTTTGACCCCTAAAGAGGTCGCACAACGTTTTCATGTAAATCCAAAGACAGTCACACGCTGGGCAAAAGCTGGAAAGTTAACTGCGATCCGTACATTGGGTGGGCATCGTCGCTATCGTGAATCTGAAGTTCTTGAGAGATTACGCGAATACAAAGAATCAAGCTCTTAGCAGTAGGATTAACTCATGGCCGATAAGAATGATGACATGAAAGCAAGAATGCTTGCTGCCCTTGAAGCTAAGAAAAAGAAGCCAGGTGCACCAGGTACTCAAAACCATTCTGAAACCGGATCAAAGATCCGCGGCGGACAACGCAGCGGTGGTGCACCACAGGTGCAACGTAAAGCAGGTCCTTCAGGATCGGGTTCTGCTGGCTAAAGTTTTACAACAGACCGCGACGCTTCAACAGCGGCTCGATCTTTGAGTCACGTCCGCGGAAGTTGCGGAACATCTGCATTGAATCAATTGATCCACCGCGACCAAGAAGCGTGTTCTTAAAGTGTTCGCCATTTTCCCGCTTTAAGCCACCATTTTCCTTAAACCAATCAACGGTGTCTGCATCCAATACCTCAGACCAGATGTAGCCGTAGTACCCCGATGAATAACCACCAGCGAAGATATGGCTGAAGTAGGTAGAGCGATAACGTGTAGGCACGGGTGAGAAATCAAGACCATAATCCTTAATTGCTTGAGCTTCAAAGGCCTCAACATCACTAACCTTCGCCGCTTCTTCGGTGTTTAGTGAGTGCCATGCAAGATCCAACACAGCTGCAGCCAAATAACTAGTTGTTGCATGTCCTTCATTAAAGGTACGTGCAGCGTTTAAGTTATCGATCCACTCTTGTGGCAACTTTTCGCCGGTTTCATGGTGGCGGGCATAGTTTTCTACTACCTCAGGCCACAAAATCCACATCTCATTTACTTGTGATGGGAATTCAACGAAGTCGCGTTGAACACTTGTTCCTGAAACTCGAGGGTATTTCACCTGCGACAAGAAGCCATGGATTGCGTGACCAAACTCGTGAAACAAGGTGGTGGTCTCATCGTAAGTTAGGAGAGTTGGCTTACCTGCAGGAGGTTTTGGAATATTCAAGTTGTTAACAACAACTGGAAGTTGATTAAAGAGAAAGTTTTGATCAACTAAGTTATTCATCCAGGCTCCACCACGCTTTGAATCACGGGTGTAGAAGTCTCCGATAAACAAACCAACCTTTGATCCATCCGCATTATTGATTTCAAATGCGCGAGCCTCAGGATGATAAGTAACTAAATCTGGGCGCTCCTTAAATGTGACACCAAATAACTTATTAGCTGCAAAAAAGACACCATCATGAAGGACTCGTTCAAGTTCAAAGTATGGTCGCATCTTTGAGGTATCAATGTTGTACTTTTCTAAGCGAACCTTCTCTGTATAGAAGCCCCAATCCCAACTTTCAATATCTGTTCCAGCTGATTTCTTTAGATCTTCTGCTTCAGCCTTGGCATTGCGCACAGCGGCTGGAGCAATTTTGCGAAGCATCGCATGCACATTGTCTGGGTGCTCAGCGGTCTGCACTGCAATTACATGCTCGGCATGAGTTTCTTTGCCAAACAACTTTGCACGTTCTGCGCGCAGCTTTACCATCTTCAGCAGGACAGGCTTATTGTCATTGTCATTTGCTCGGTTTGCCTTCAGAAGTGAGGCTTCCATGATCTTCTTGCGAAGCCCACGGTTGGTAAGAGAATCCAGCACTGGATTACCAGTGAAGTTCACCATTCCGATAAGCCACTTACCATCATGTCCGCGCTCCTTAGCAGCAGCCGCTGCCGCTGCGATTTCATTCTCGCTTAGGCCATCTAACTCTTCAATACTTTCAACTAAAACAGCTAAATCATTGGTATCTGCCAAAACATTCTTTGAAAACTGAGTTTCAAGGGATGAAAGCTCTTCATTGAGCTCTTTCAGGCGTGCACGCTGTGCATCTGTTAAATGTGCTCCAGCATGGATTAAATCCTTGTAGTACCGCTCAAGTAGCCAGGCATCTTCGCTGTTGAGACCAAGTGATTCACGAGCATCGTAAAGATCCTTAATCCGCTTGAAAAGTGCAGGATTTAAATTAATTGAATCCTGATGCGCAGCAAGTTTTGGCGCAATCTCTTCTTCAATCGCATCTAGCGCATCATTAGTGTCACTCGAAGACTTGTTATAAAAGACAAGCAACATGCGCATCAAGTACTGCCCACTCTTTTCGAGAGCAACAATTGTGTTCTCAAATGTTGCTGCCCCTGGGGTATCAAGAATTGCCTGAACCTCAGCTAACTGTTCTGCGCATCCTTCGTAAAATGCGGGCAGGTAGTGCTCCTCTTTAATCTGAGCAAATGGTGGCAGCTCGTATTCGAGGGTGCTTCGCTGGGCAAATGGATTCGCATTAGTCATAACGCGAAACCTATCAATGAATGGAAGTTTTAACGAGGGCGACGACGTCGTTGACTTGAGTTAGGACGCGGACGCTTTCCGCCGTTACGCACTGACTTCTCAACGATTGGCACGATGTAAGGAATACCTGATGGCTCCTGCGCGCCCGTAATCTTCATTAATTCAGTACTTAAAGGTGTAACTCCAACAAACTTAGGGGTCACTCCTGCACGCTGTGTAAGTCCACCGATCGACTTTTGCTGACGTGTAGTCGCAAGAGTGACAACAGTTCCGGCCTCACCCGCACGAGCAGTACGACCTGCACGGTGTAGGTAATCCTTGTGATCTGTTGGTGCATCAACATGCACTACTAGTGAAATTCCATCTACGTGAATACCGCGAGCTGCAACATCTGTCGCAACTAGAGCAGCGTTTGGAGTCTCCTTGAAGAGCGCCAAGGTGCGTGTACGAACAGCTTGTGACTTTCCGCCGTGCAGTGCACCCACTGGAACACCTGCGTGAGCAAGCTTGTCAGCCAAACGATCTGCACCGCGCTGAGTCTTTACAAACAAGATTGTCTTTCCGTTACGTGCAGCAACCTGATTTGTGATGTCATCTTTATCAGTTGGGTTCATAACCAATACGTAGTGCTCCATTGTTGAAACAGAGGCACGGTCGTTTTGTAGTGAGTGAGTCTTTGGATTCTTCAGATACTGACGAACCAATGAATCAACACCACGATCTAGGGTTGCAGAGAACAGTAAACGCTGACCATCAAGCTTTGCCTGATCAAGAATTTCCTTAACAACAGGCAAGAAGCCCATATCTGCCATCTGATCTGCTTCATCAAGAACAGTAATTTGTAGTTGATCTAATTGAACTTCACCCTTGTTAAGTAGGTCGATTAAACGACCAGGTGTAGCAACCAAGATTGCAGTTCCACGACGCATTGCAGTGATCTGCTTTGAGTAAGACATTCCACCGGCAACAACAACTGATTCGTGACCAATTGAACGGGCAAGAGGCATGAGAACCTCATCAATTTGCTGTGCAAGTTCACGTGTTGGTGTTAAAACTAGTGCCAATGGCTTATGAGGCTTTGCAACCTTGCCATTGAGATTGTTTAGAAGTGCTAAACCAAATGCAAGAGTTTTTCCTGAACCAGTTTGTCCACGACCCAAGATGTCATGACCTGCAAGAGCATCTGGAAGTGTTGCAATCTGAATTGGGAATGGATGCATGATTCCTTGCTTGCTGAGCGCGTTTACAAGTGGCGCTGCAATTCCAAGATCAGCAAATGTTGTTGTGATCTCAGTTAGGGGAGTTGCATCAACAAGATTTGCATCTGCAAGGTTTGCTGAAATGTAGTTGTCATCAGCACCGAAATCGACCGCTGCATTTGAATGCGACTTAGCGTGCTTTTTGAAATCATCACGAGCATATGCTGGTGAATCATTGCGGCGATCGCGTACTGGACGCTCTGCACGGAAGTTAGCTGCACGTGTATCTGGTGCAACGCTGCTCTTCTTTGGACGGGTTGGATCAAACTTTTCGCGCTTGCGTGGATCAAAGTTTGGACGACCATCATCGGTGCGTGCAATCTTTGCCTTCACTGCATCGCGACGTGTTGTT
>JACCDI011479733.1_pt1 | contig 17087 bp, 14 predicted proteins | sample 7442791 | NCBI WGS metagenome assembly JACCDI01 (sample SAMN15323434, study PRJNA562643) | freshwater metagenome | isolation source: river surface water | place: USA:Blue River Watershed | collected 2017-08-15 | reverse complement strand
GCGCTCCAGCAGCGGATTGTCCGCCAGCATGGTCTCCAGCTCCTGATGCAGTTCCAGCGTCGACAGCTGCAGCAGACGAATGGACTGCTGCAGCTGAGGTGTCAGCGCCAGATGCTGCGATACGCGAAGCTGTAGCGTCTGTTTCATCGTAAGGGCTACATCCTGAAATGTTCGCCGAGATAGACCCGGCGCACGGATTCATTACCGATGATTTCCTCCGGATTGCCGGAGGCCAGCACCGATCCCTGGTTGATGATGTAGGCGCGGTCGCAGATGCCGAGTGTCTCGCGCACGTTGTGGTCAGTGATCAGCACGCCGATGCCGCGCTCTTTCAGAAAGCGCACGATGCGCTGGATCTCGATCACCGCGATCGGGTCAACGCCGGCAAACGGTTCATCCAGCAGAATGAAGCGCGGGTTCGTTGCCAGTGCGCGGGCGATCTCGACGCGGCGGCGCTCACCGCCGGATAATGACAATGCCTGGCTGTCGCGCAGCTTCTCTATCTGCAGTTCTGCCAGCAAGGCATCCAGCCGTTGTTCGATCTCGTCGCGCGACAGGGACTTGCCGCCTCTTTTCTGCAACTCGAGCACGGCGCGGATATTGTCCTCGACCGAGAGCTTGCGGAACACCGAGGCTTCCTGTGGAAGATAAGACAGACCGCGTTCGGCGCGCCGGTGGATCGGCAGGCTGGAGATGCTGTCGCCATCGAGCAGGATCTCGCCGCCTTCCGAGGGAACGAGGCCGACGATCATGTAGAACGACGTGGTTTTGCCTGCGCCATTCGGCCCGAGCAGGCCGACCACTTCGCCGCTGGCCACATCCAGCGACACATCCTGCACGACTTGCCGGGCGCCGTAGCTCTTTTGCAGGCCACGGACCTTCAGCATGCTGGCCGGGTTGACACTCATTCCTTGCCCTTCTCCTGATTGCGTGGCTGCAGCGTCGCACGCACTCTGCCGCCGCCCGGCTTGCTCTCGCCAGAGACGGAATTGGTGACCGAGTAGAACTCGGCGCGGCTGTCGTACGAAATGAATTCGCCTTCGACCTCGTCCGTCACGCGCGAGCCGTCGAGCATCTTGACTTTTGCCTGCCGGAACAGCTTCGCTACTTCGGTCTTGGTGTCGTATTCGATGCGATCGGCGGCGCTGCCTTCGATCCACAGATCCTTGCCGCCGTCGCGCTTCTGGCGGAACTTGGTCGCGCCGCCCGGCGGCGCATACAGCGTCGCATACTGATGACCAGCCTGATCCTGACGCACCAGCAGTTTGTCCGCATGCATCACCAGCGTGCCGCGCGTGAGCACGACATTGCCGATGAAGGTATTGGTCTGCTTGGCCTCGTCATAGAACATCTGGTTGGCCTCGACATTGGTCGGCTTGCTGAAATCCGCTTTCTCGGCATGGGCGAGCTGCGCGCCATACAGCAGCAGTGTGGCCGTGACAGCGGCGATGGCGGGGAGGGCGGTGAAGGTATTTTTTTTCATGGTCTGCGCGTCCTGGATGTGCTTGCTCAGCGCGGGGATTCATAAAAGCCGGTGACCTTACTCTGCAGGGTCAGCTGGTGTCTGGCATTGTCGGCGACCATGCCGGTGCCGGTGAGGCGCGATTCTCCGACCCGTATCACGACCGGGCGATCGGTCTTCACCAGATCGTCATCCGGCAGCGCCAGCATGTAGTCCGACTCCACCACCAGTGTGTCAGCCCCTCGCGCCTGGGGTCGTTCCAGCCGGACGCCATCATACAAATGCAGCTCGCGCTGCTGTTTCGTGATCTTGGCACGCTGCGCTTGCAGAGTCATCGGACTGCTCTTCGCGGAGAAACTGCGCACCGTAGGGTGCTCGATCACGTTGCTGTCATCGGCCGGATAATGCACCAGCTTCTTGCCGGTGATCAGATACTGCGCCTTACCATTCGGCGCCAGTCGCGTGTAGCTGAAATCTTCGATGAAATAATCCGGCTCGGTGCGTGCGGTTTGCGGGCGCGCTTCATCGCCGCCACGCTGCGCCACTTCCAGCGCCCAGAAACTGATCGCGGCCAACAGCGAGCCGAACGCCAGCAGCAGCAGTGCGGGATAGCGTCGGCGAATGTGCTCGTTCACGCCAGATACGGCGCAAGCGCCGCCTCGTAGTTGTCCTGTGCGCGCAGGATGAAGTCGCACACCTCGCGCACCGCGCCGCGTCCGCCGCCCGCTCTCGCCACATAGTGCGCCCGACGCGTGACTTCCGGGTGCCCGTTGGGCACACTGGCCGCAAAGCCCACGCGCGTCATGACCGGCAGGTCGATGACGTCATCACCCATGAAGCCGCAGGCATCGTGGGGCAGGCCGGCTTCGGAGGCGGTGCGCTCGAACGCCGAGCGCTTGTCATGCACGCCTTGCAGCAGCACGCTGATGCCAAGATCCGCCGCACGCCGTGCGACGATCGGTGACTGGCGCGCACTGATGATCGCGGTCTTCACGCCGCTTTGCTGCAGCAGCTTGATGCCGTGGCCGTCGAGCACATGAAAGGTTTTGATCAGCTCGCCCTCGGGGCCGTAGCGCAGTCCGCCATCGGTCAGCACGCCATCGACGTCGAAGATCATCAGCTTCACGCGTTTGGCGCGATCGCTGGCAGAGAGCAGGGCGGTGTCCGTCATCAGATTACCTTCGCCCGGGTCAGGTCATGAATGTGCAGCGCGCCGACCAGCGTGCCGTCGTCCTCCGCGACCAGCACCTGATTGATGCGGTGCTCTTCCATCAACTCCACCGCATCCACGGCCAGCTGTTCCGGGCCGACCCGTCGCGGGTTCTTGTGCATCACGTCACTGATCGGCGTCTTTGAAAAATCTTTGCCCTGCTCGATCAGCCGGCGCAGGTCGCCGTCCGTGAAAATCCCGATCACGTGATACTGATCATCGACGATGGCCGTCATCGCCATCCCCTTGCGCGTGACTTCCAGCAGCGCTGCGGGTAGCAGCACATCTGCCTTCACTGCCGGGATGTCGGTGCCGGTGCGCATCACATCGCGCACATAGGTGAGCAACCGTCGGCCGAGCGCGCCGCCCGGATGCGAGCGGGCGAAGTCCTCTTCCCGAAAACCCCGCGCATCGAGCAGCGCGACCGCCAGCGCATCACCCATGGCCAGTGTCGCTGTCGTGCTGGCGGTCGGTGCCAGATTCAGCGGACAGGCTTCTTTGTCGACCGCTACATTCAGATGCACGTCGGCCAGCCGGGCCAGTGAAGACTCAGGCCGGCCGGTCATGGAGATCAGCTTTGCGCCGAGCCGTTTGATGACGGGCAGGATGGCCATCAACTCTTCGGATTCGCCGGAATTCGAGATCGCAATGAACGCATCCGCCTTCGTCACCATGCCGAGGTCGCCATGCGCGGCCTCGCCCGGATGGACGAACAGCGCTGGTGTGCCAGTCGACGCCAGTGTCGCCGCGATCTTGCGTGCGATATGTCCCGACTTGCCCATGCCGGAGACGACCACGCGACCGCCGCAGTTCAGCAGCAGCGCCGTGGCGCGGGCAAAGTCGTCGTTTTCGTTGGAGGTCAGCCGGGCCTTCAGCGCGAGGATCGCGTCGGCCTCGATTTGCAGAGTATCCCGGGCCAGCTGCAGCGCACGTTGCGCGCGGCTGTTGTCAAATTGCTGCGAGGATGTTTTCTCATGGGTTACACTCATGAGCAGAGTATAGCCCAATATCTAAAGCAAAAAACCTGCCAGACGCAAAAGATCGACGCCCGGCCGCACACCACCACGGTCCGGGTTGAGCAAGCAGGAATCCTACTGACCGCATGAATTCACCACTGGAACTGACGCTGATCCTGCTCGTGGCCGCTGTGCTGGGCGTCGTGGTATTCCGGATGATGAATCTGCCGCCGATGCTGGGCTATCTGTCGGTGGGCATACTGATCGGGCCGCATGCGATGGGGCTCGCCTCCAACAGCAATGCGACCCACCTGCTCGCCGAGTTCGGCGTGGTGTTCCTGATGTTTTCGATCGGTCTCGAATTTTCGCTGCCCAAGCTCAAGTCAATGCGGCGCAGCGTGTTCGGATTGGGGATGGCGCAGGTCGTCGTGACTATCCTGGTCACCATGCTGTGCGGCGGCCTGATGGCGAAACTCCTGCCCAGAATATTCGACATCGGCTGGAGTGCGTCCTTCGCACTGGGCGGCGCGTTGTCGATGTCCTCGACAGCGATCGTCATCAAGCTGCTGACCGAGCGGCTGGAACTGGAGAGTGAGCACGGTCGGCGCATCATCAGCATCTTGCTGTTCCAGGATCTGGCCGTCGTGCCGCTGATCATTCTCGTGCCTTCGCTTGCGCGTCCCGGCCCGGATCTCGTCGAGGACCTGCTGACGGCAGGACTGAAAGCGGCGTTCGTGCTGTTCATCCTGCTGTATTTCGGTCAGGGCCTGCTGCATCGCTGGTTCCAGATTGTGGTGCGCCGCCGCTCGCATGAATTGTTCATGCTGAATCTGTTGCTGATCACGCTGGGCGCGGCGTGGATCACCGAGATGGCGGGCCTGTCGCTGGCGCTAGGCGCATTCGTTGCCGGCATGCTGATCTCTGAGACCGAGTTCCGGATACAGGTCGAGGAAGACATCAAGCCCTTCCGTGATGTGCTGCTCGGATTGTTCTTTATCAGCGTCGGCATGATGCTCGACATGGGGCTGGTGCTGGACAATCTGCTGCTGGTGCTGGCGTTGCTGACGATACCGCTGCTGCTGAAATTCGGATTGATCGCGCTGCTGGCACGCGTGTTCGGTGCGTCGCCGGGTGTGGCGCTGCGCACGGGCCTCGGGCTGGCGCAGGGCGGCGAATTTGGCTTCGTGCTGCTCAATCAGGCCGGCGGACTGGGGCTGGTCGATCAGGGACTGGTGCAGCTGATCCTTGCGGCCATGGTGCTGTCCATGCTGGCCACGCCCTTCATCTTCTCGAACATGGATCGTCTGGTGATGAAGCTGGCGACCAACGAGTGGATGCAGCAATCGCTGAACCTCACCCGGCTGGCCAGCCGCACGATGAAAGACGAGCAGCACGTGATCATCGCCGGCTTCGGGCGCAGCGGACAGAGCCTGGCGAAGCTGCTGGAAGAGGAGAACATTCCCTATCACGCGCTCGACCTCGATCCCGAGCGCGTGATCGAAGCGCAGAGTGCCGGCGCTGAGGTGTCCTATGGCGACGCCACGCGCCGCGAGAGCTTGATCGCGGCCGGCATCCATCGGGCGGCCGCGATCGTGATCACCTATGCCGACACACAAGCGGCGCTCAAGACACTGCACTTCGTCAACGATCTGGCGCCGACGCTGCCAGCGATCGTGCGCAGCGTCGGTGAGGATGATCTCGACACCTTGCGCGCTGCGGGCGCCGATGAAGTCGTCCCCGAGGCGATCGAGGGCAGCCTGATGCTGGCCTCGCATGCGTTATTGCTCAAGGGCGTGCCGCTGCGCCGCGTGATACAGCGCGTGCAGGCGGCGCGAAGCGAGCGCTATGCGTCGCTCCGTGGCTACTTCCACGGGCAAGATGACGTGGCGGATGACGACGAGCACCTGCAGGTGCGGCTGCACTCGGTCCCTCTGCACGACAAAGCCTGTGCGATCGGCTTATCCCTCGATCAGCTGAATCTGTCCCAGCTCGGCGCCGAGATCACCGCAGTGCGGCGCGGCAGGAGTCGTATTCCCTTTGCTCCCGACACATTGCTTCAGGCGGGTGATGTGGTGGTGCTGCGTGGCGCCGCCGCAGCGCTGGAACGCGCGGAAAAGCGCCTGCTGGAAAAGTAACATTTAAGATCGTCATTCATGGAAGTTTTTCAACGCATTCTCGGCATCATCCTGCCGGTGTTTCTGATGATCGCGGCGGGTTATGGATATACCCGACTGCGTGGTGAGGTAGTCAAGACCGATCTGGCAGCCGTCAATCGCCTCAGTGTCGAGCTCTTGTGTCCGCTACTTTTGTTCTCTGCGCTGGCATCGAAGGAGTTCGACCTGCTGGCGAATCTGCCCTTGATCATCGCCGGTGCGCTGGTTGCGCTGGGCTCTGCCTTGTTTGCTTGGCCCGTGGCGCGTCTGCTGGGCTATGACCCTCGGACCTTCGTGCCGCCGATGATGTACAACAACTGCGGCAACATGGGCTTGCCGCTGGCGGTGCTGGCCTTTGGCTCCGCCGGCCTGTCCGAGGCGGTGGCCTTGTTCATGGCCTGCAGCCTCGTGTATTTCACGCTGGGCATACGTTTGCTGGAGAGCGGCCGACAAGGACCGCGACGCGCGACGCTGCGCATGTTCGCCAGCCCGATGATGCTGGCCATGATGGCCGGCATGCTGTTCGCCGCATTCAAGGTGCCATTGCCGGATTTTCTGCTGCAGGCCTTGCGGCTGTTGGGTGAGGCCAGTATTCCACTGATGCTGCTCGCGCTCGGCGTGCGCATGACCGATGTCAGCTTCAAGAGCTGGCGCATAGGTCTGGTGGGTGCCGCCGTCTGCCCATTGGCCGGACTGGCGTCGGCGGCCTTGCTGGAACTGGTGATTCCTTTGAATGCTATTCAGCGCGGGCAGCTCTTTTTGTTCGCTTCGCTGCCGCCGGCGGTGTTCTGCTTCATCATCGCCGAGGCGTACAAGCAGGAGCCTGAGAAGGTGGCGGCAATCGTGATGCTGGGGAATCTGGCGGCGCTGGGTTTTGTGCCGCTCGGGTTGTGGCTGGGGATGTGACCGGCACTGGTCTGTTCAACTTACCGCCGTCGTGTTCTTTGAAAAATCCGCAGGATAAGCAGTCTAGCCGGCTTATCCTGCGGGCGGAGTTTACTGCACGCTACCGGACGACCCGGCCGCCTGTTTGATCGACTGCGGATAGCGATTCGGGTAGACCTCGTTCAGTTTTTTGTTGGTGAGAAAGCCAGAGGGCATGTCACCGGTGCGCTGCGCTTCAGCCAGCTCTTCCAACACCGCGGCCCGGGTTTTGCCAGCGGCCGCCGCCTTCTGCGGGTAACGGTTCGGATAGACCTCGTTCAGCTTCTTGTCGCCAAGTACACCTGAAGGTAGGTCGCCGGTGCGTTGCGCTTCAGCCAGCTCAGCCAGCACTTCGGCCCGGGTTTTGCCGGGGACTGCTGCTGTCTGCGGGTAGCGGTTCGGGTAGATCTCGTTCAGTTTCTTGTTGCTGAGGAAGCCAGAGGGCAGGTCGCCGGTGCGCTTCGCCTCGGCCAGTTCGGCCAGCACTTGCTCGCGAGTTTTGCTTGCGGGCGCATCCGCAGCTGCTGCGATATTTGCGCCAAGAAGCAGGCCAGCCAGAGCCAGCAGGGGGAGTTTTGTCTTTTTCATGATTCAGTCCTTTCAGCGTTGCGGGTGGCGGTATTGCCATATCCGTAAATTTCTTGACTGCGTCGAAGCAGAATCGTTGAGACATTGCTTCGATGGCTGAACTGTATAATTTCACCAAACAATGAAAAACCACTTAAAAAGCAATGAATTATTTCTGAAAAAGGAATAATAATTTTTTAGCAAGAGGCTGAATATGGACCGTTTGCTCTCAATGCGTGTGTTTGCGGAAGTCGTTGATGAGGGTGGTTTCGCAGCCGCTGCGCGTACGCTGGACTTGTCGCCTGCTGCGGTGACCCGGCTGGTGGCAGATCTTGAGGGGCATCTCGGCACTCGGTTACTGCAGAGATCAACCCGACGTCTGGCCCTTACTGAGGCTGGCGATCTCTATTTGCGGCGCGTGCGGCAAATACTTCGGGATGTCGATGACGCGGAAGCTTTGGCTGGACAATCCAGTACGGACCTGTCGGGTGTGCTGCGAGTTCAGGCACCTCCGGTACTCGCCAGTTACCACATTGCGCCTGTGCTGAAGGAATTTAGGGAGCGTCACCCGGAAATAGCTATCGATCTGGATGTTTGGTCTCCGAAAGACCCTCCGATCGAAGATTATGACCTGACGCTGCTGTCGGCCGACGACCGCTACGATGCGAATGTGATTGCACGAAAGGTACTCGAATCACAGGCAGTGCTGGTTGCGGCACCGGATTATCTTCATCGACGCGGCACCCCGAAACAGCCCGAAGATCTCAAAGAGCACGATTGTCTGCGCATCAAGCCGCTCGGAACCCGTATAAAAACATGGAAACTCTGGTGTGCGCTTGATCCCGATCGGCCGGTTGAGCTGGATGTGAAGGCTGCGGTGTGGGCCAACCATACCTCGACTTTGCTGGAGGCAGCCCTCGATGGCGCTGGAATCACTTCGGCGCCAATTGACCTGGCCGCGCCTTATCTGGCACGCGGCGAGCTGGTCAGAGTGCTGGCACCCTGGATCACGGGCCATCTGACGATGTATGCCGCTGTACCCAGCAGGAAGTATCTGCCACGCCGCACTCAGGTATTTTTTGATTTTCTGGTCGAGAAGCTGCGGGGGCGAGTGGCCGCCATGCTGAACGATTGCCCGAACTGCGGTGATGACAAGCTCATGTTTGTCGAAGCAACGGGCTCACTGGAGTGGTCGAATTTGTCATCGTAGGCGCTCAGCTCTGAGCGATGTCGTTGGTCGACGTTCGCCATGTCGCATCACGCCCGCTTCTTCTCCTTCTTCGCCACCAGCATCGGCGCGAGATACTTGCCAGTGAAGCTCGCAGGATGTTTCGCCACCTGCTCCGGTGTACCCGTCGCAATGATCTGACCACCACCAGCCCCACCCTCGGGGCCGAGATCAACGATCCAGTCCGCCGTCTTGATGACATCCAGATTGTGCTCGATGATCACCACCGTATTGCCCTGATCACGCAGACGGTGGATCACCTTCAGCAGCAGGGCAATGTCATGGAAGTGCAGGCCGGTGGTCGGCTCGTCGAGGATGTACAGCGTGCGGCCGGTATCGCGCTTGGAGAGTTCCAGCGACAGTTTCACGCGCTGCGCTTCACCACCTGACAAGGTGGTGGCGCTCTGACCAAGACGGATGTAGCCGAGTCCCACATCCAGCAAGGTCTGCAGCTTGCGAGCGATCAGCGGCACGGGCTTGAAGAAGACGTGGGCATCTTCGACGGTCATATCGAGCACTTCAGAGATGTTCTTGCCCTTGTACTGCACTTCCAGCGTCTCGCGGTTGTAGCGTTTGCCGTGGCAGACATCGCAAGGCACATACACATCCGGCAGGAAGTGCATCTCGACTTTCAGCACGCCATCGCCCTGACAGGCTTCGCAGCGTCCGCCTTTGACGTTGAAAGAAAAACGCCCGGCCGAGTAACCGCGTTCTTTGGCCTGCGGCACGGTCGAGAACAATTCGCGTATCGGCGTGAACACGCCGGTGTAGGTGGCCGGGTTGGAGCGCGGCGTGCGACCGATCGGCGCCTGATCGACCGAAATCACTTTGTCGAAATGCTCCAGGCCCGTCACGCTCTCATAAGGCGAAGGCTCCGCTTGCGAGCCATACAAATGACGCGCCAGCACGTGATACAGCGTGTCGTTCACCAGTGTGGATTTGCCTGAGCCGGACACGCCGGTCACGCAGGTCAGCAAGCCGACCGGCAGCTCCAGCCTGACTGATTTGAGGTTGTTGCCCGTGGCGCCCTTGATCACCAGCTGTTTTTTCGGATCGGCCGGCGTGCGACGCTCCGGCACATCAATCGCCAGCGTGCCGTTCAGGTACTGCGCGGTCAGTGACTCGCGCTGCTTGACGATATCCTCGAGAGTGCCTTGCGCGATCACCTTGCCGCCATGGACGCCCGCACCGATGCCCATGTCAACGATATGATCGGCGCAGCGGATCGCATCCTCATCATGCTCGACCACCAGCACGGTGTTGCCGATATCGCGCAAGTGCTTGAGCGTCGCGATCAGCCGGTCATTGTCGCGCTGGTGCAGACCAATCGAGGGTTCGTCCAGCACATACATCACGCCGGTCAGGCCGGAGCCGATTTGCGATGCCAGACGGATGCGCTGCGCTTCGCCGCCCGACAAGGTATCGGCGCTGCGCTCGAGCGACAGATAATCAAGACCGACATTGTTCAGGAATTTCAGCCGCGAGATGATTTCCTTGATGATGCGGTCGGCGATTTCTTTTTTTGCGCCCTTGAGCTTGAGCTTCTCGAAAAATTCCAGCGTGTCGCGCAGCGGCATTGCGGCGACCTGATAGATCGCGCGCTGCTGCGAGCCATCGCCCACCTTCACGAAGCGCGCCTCGACACGCAGTCGAGCGCCGTGGCACTCCGGGCATTCTTTCTCGTTGATGAACTTGGCGAGTTCTTCCTTGACCGCCATCGAATCGGTTTCGTGATACCGGCGCTCGAGATTGTTCACCACACCTTCGAAGGTATGCTCGCGGATCACCGTGCGGCCGCGCTCGTTGATGTAAGCGAACGGCAGTTTGTCTTTGCCGGAGCCGTACAGCACGACCTGTTGCGCTTTCTCGGGCAAATCTTCGAATGGCGTGTCGATGTCAAACTTGTAGTGCTTGGCCAGCGACGACAGCATCGTGAAGTAAAACTGATTGCGCCTGTCCCAGCCTTTGACCGCGCCCGAGGCGAGCGACAGGTTGGGGAAAGCCACGATGCGCTTGGGATCGAAGAACTCGATATGCCCGAGGCCATCGCATTCCGGGCAGGCGCCCATCGGATTGTTGAACGAGAACAGTCGCGGCTCCAGTTCCTGCAAGGAGTAGCCGCAAGTCGGGCAGGCAAACTTGTTCGAAAAAATCTGTTCCTTGCCGCTGTCCATTTCCATCGCGATCGCGCGGCCATCGGCCAGACGCAGCGAGGTTTCGAAACTCTCGGCGAGGCGCTGCTTGATGTCGGCGCGGATTTTCACGCGGTCGATCACGACATCAATCGTGTGCTTTTCGGTCTTCTTGAGTTTGGGCAGCGAATCAGATTCATAGATTTTTGCCGGGCCGGTGCCGCTCTGGATGCGGAAGCGCACGAAACCCTGTGCCTGCATCGCCTCGAACAGATCACTGTGCTCGCCCTTGCGGTTGGCAACGACGGGGGCGAGGATCATCAGCTTGGTGTCTTCCGGCATCGCCATCACCGCATCCACCATTTGCGACACGGATTGCGCGGCGAGCGGGTTTTCAGGATGGTCGGGGCAATAGGGCGTGCCGACCCGCGCGAACAGCAGGCGCAGGTAGTCATGGATCTCCGTGACCGTGCCGACTGTCGAGCGCGGGTTGTGCGAGGTGGCTTTCTGCTCGATCGAAATCGCCGGTGACAGGCCCTCGATCATGTCCACGTCGGGCTTTTCCATCAGCTGCAGGAACTGGCGCGCATAGGCTGACAGCGATTCGACATAGCGCCGCTGGCCTTCCGCGTACAGCGTGTCGAAAGCGAGCGAAGATTTACCTGAACCCGACAAGCCAGTGATCACGATCAGCTTGTTGCGCGGCAGATCGAGACTGATGTTTTTCAGGTTGTGGGTGCGTGCACCGCGAATGCGAATGTCTTCCATGCAGGTATCCGGATGTTGGGCGACCGTGCGCATGTCTTTTTGCCAAAACTTCCAGCGAGTGCCCACGGGTCAACCTGTTACTATAGCTGGTTTTCATTACCTGCTCAGGGTCGTGCTGTCCGGCCTTCCTGATCCGAGCGGCTTCTGCATTGATGTCTTCCCCGATAGATTCTTCTTCTGGCCGCATGAACGCGACGGAGATCCGCGCCAGCGTATCGCTGGCGTCGATCTTCGGGCTGCGCATGCTCGGTCTTTTCCTCGTGCTTCCCGTGTTCGCGGTTCACGCCCAATCCTTGCCGGGCGGCGACAACGCGACGCTAGTCGGTCTGGCGATGGGCATGTATGGTCTGACGCAGGCGATCGGCCAGATTCCTTTCGGCATAGCGTCCGATCGTCACGGAAGAAAGCGCATCATCATCATTGGTCTGGTGCTGTTCATCCTGGGCTCGCTGATAGCGGCGATTGACACGCATATCGTCTGGGTGATCGTGGGAAGGGCCGTGCAGGGCGCGGGCGCGGTGTCGGCGGCCGTCACTGCGCTGATCGCGGATTCCACCCGGGACGAGCATCGCACCAAGGCCATGGCTCTGGTGGGTGGTTCAATTGGCCTGACCTATGCGGCATCGCTGGTGATGTCGCCGCTGATGTATGCTGCCGTGGGCATGCGCGGCATGTTCCTGTTCGTTGCTGCGCTGGCGGCGATCGCGATCTTCATCGTGGTCTATGTGACCCCGGCAGCACCACCCCGGCCGCCCGAACGTGCGTCTTTCCTCGATGTGCTGCGTGATGGCGAGCTGATGCGGATGAACTTCGGCGTGTTTGCCTTGCATGCGATACAGATGTCGATGTTCGTCGTGTTGCCGAGTGCCATGGTGGGTGCAGCCGGCATGCCGGTCAGCGAGCACTGGAAAATTTATCTGCCGGTGGTGTTGGCCTCATTCGTGCTGATGCTGCCGCCGATTTTTCTGGGCGAAAAGCGCGGACGAATGAAGCACGTGTTCGTGTCGGCGATTGGCTTGTTGCTGCTGGTCGAGATCGGCTTGCGGGCCGCGATCGTGCAATCGGCGCTGTCATTTCAGTTGGTGGTGATGCTGCTGCTGGCCTTCTTTGTGGCGTTCAATATTCTTGAAGCCAGTCAGCCCTCCCTGGTCTCCCGACTGGCGCCGGCAGGGGCTCGCGGCGCGGCGCTGGGCGTCTATAACACGATGCAGGCGATTGGGTTGTTTGCGGGCGGTGCGGGCGGCGGTCTGATCGCGCAGCACTTCGGTGCGCCGGCCGTGTTCACCGCAGGCTGTCTGGTCACTGTGGCGTGGCTTATAATTGCCGCTTCCATGAAGAACCTGCCTCGCCGCATGAAGCAAACGGCACCGGCACACTGAATCAGGTTGCACTGAATCAGGTTGCACTGGATTAGGTTCTTTGTTCCCGCAATTCTCTATTCATCCTCATCGCGCGACACTCGCACTCACAGGAGACATCTATGGCATCGGTCAACAAAGTCATCATCGTCGGCAACCTCGGGCGCGATCCGGAAACGCGTTACATGCCCAGTGGCGATGCAATGACCAATATCGCCGTGGCGACGACCGACAAGTGGAAAGACAAAGCGACCGGCGAGCAGAAAGAAGCAACCGAATGGCATCGTGTTGCGTTCTTCGGCAAGCTCGCAGAAATCGCCGGTCAGTACCTGAAAAAAGGCTCGCAGGTCTACATCGAAGGCAAGCTGCGCACGCGCAAGTGGACCGACAAGGATGGCATCGAGAAATACTCGACCGAGATCATCGCGGATACCATGCAAATGCTTGGTAGCCGTCAGGGCATGGGCGGTGGCAGCGCCGCGATGGATGACAGCGGTTATGGCGGCGGCGCGCCGTCCCGCGCGCCTGCAACAGCCGGTGCGTCTGCTCCTGCAAAGCGTACTACCACCGACTTCGATGACGACATTCCGTTCTGATCGTCAGACACTCATCTTTGGGGGTCGTCAGCCGACGACCCTTTCCCCTGTGGTTTTCTGCATTGCCTGATGGCCCGCCTGCCCCGACTGGTAGTGCGCGGACATCTGCATCATCTGATCGCGCGCGGCCATAATGATCAGCCGATCGCGATCGACGACACCGACTTCCAGACCTTCATGAGCACGCTGCGCGAGTCCGCGCAGCAGGCCGGCGTGGCCATTCACGCGTATGTGCTCCTGCCCAACCGGTTGCAGCTGCTCGTCACTCCTTCCGAAACGGAAAGCCTCGGAAAAATGATGCAGGCGATTGGACGTCATTACGTGCCTTATTTCAATGCCCGACATCGGCGCAGCGGCGGCTTATGGGAGGGGCGCTTCCGCGCCACCGTGGTGGAATCTGACGCCTACTTCATTCCCTGCGCTCAGCTGATCGAGCAGCAGCCCTTGCGGGAACGGCTGGTCGACGACGTATCCGCCTACCCGTGGTCCAGCCATGCGCACCACTCCGGCCGCCGACGTGAAGCCTGGATCACCGACCACCCGGCGTACTGGGCGCTGGGCAACACGCCTTTCGATCGCGAGGCGGCGTACCAGCGGCTGTCTGACACGCCGGTGTCGGCGGCATTGGTGGCCGAGATCGAGTCGGCCACGCATAAATCCTGGCCGCTCGGCTCGGACACCTTTCTGCGCAGTCTGGGCAAGCTGACCCCCCGTCGTCTGGAGCCGGCGAAGCGCGGTCGTCCGAGAAAACATCCTTCCGGAGCGACAAGGGCGCAGGGCCAGTCCAAGGCGGACGCACCGGCGGTCAGCGAGGGATCCAATCCGGCGGTGGCAAGGCGCCGAAGCCGTCCCCGCTGACGCCCCCAGCGTGCACTTATCCGGGGCATAAGCCGCGCGGCTCATACTCTGGCCCTAATTTAATTTGCACTCTTTTGGGTGACGAATAAACTGGTATCCGACCCTAATTTTTTCGATTGCCCTGTCTATTGCATTGCACTATCCTTCATGCCTCACTTTTTCAGGCTGTGGAGTAACGCCATGCAAGCGCAAGGTTTATACGATCCGAAGAACGAACATGACGCTTGCGGCGTCGGTTTCATCGCCCACATCAAAGGACAGAAAAGCCATTCGATCGTCGAACAAGGCTTGCTGATCCTGAAGAATCTTGACCATCGTGGCGCTGTCGGCGCCGATCCCCTGATGGGCGATGGCGCAGGCATCCTGATCCAGATTCCCGATCAGTACTACCGAGAAGAGATGGCCACGCAGGGCGTGACGCTGCCGCCGCCCGGCGAATATGGCGTGGGCATGGTGTTTCTGCCGAAAGAGAATGCATCGCGTATCGCCTGCGAACAGGAAATCGAGCGTGCGGTGCACGCCGAAGGTCAGGTCGTGCTCGGCTGGCGCGATGTGCCAGTCAATCGCGAGATGCCGATGTCGCCGACCGTGCGCGATAAAGAGCCCGTGATCCGTCAGATTTTCATCGGACGCGGTCAGGACATCATGGTCACCGATGCGCTGGAGCGCAAGCTGTACGTGATCCGCAAATCCTCTGGTCACGCGATTCAGGCGCTGAACCTCTTGCACGGCAAAGAATTTTTCGTGCCGTCGATGTCGGCGCGCACGGTCGTTTACAAGGGTCTGCTGCTCGCCGACCAGGTGGGCGTCTATTACAAAGACCTGCAAGAGCCCCGCTGCTTGTCCGCGCTCGCGCTGGTGCATCAGCGTTACTCGACCAATACCTTCCCCGAATGGCCGCTGGCGCATCCGTACCGACTGCTTGCACACAACGGCGAGATCAACACTGTAAAGGGCAACTTCAACTGAATGCGCGCGCGAGAAGGCGTGATGAAGTCTGCCGTGCTTGGTGACGATCTGAAGAAACTCTTCCCGTTGATTTACGAAGGCCAGTCCGATACCGCGTGCTTCGATAACGCGCTCGAATTGCTGGTGATGGCCGGCTATCCGATCGCGCAGGCGATGATGATGATGATTCCGGAGGCATGGGAAAACCATACGCTGATGGACGACAATCGTCGCGCGTTCTACGAATACCACGCAGCGATGATGGAGCCCTGGGATGGCCCCGCCGCGATGGCCTTCACCGACGGCCGCCATATTGGCGGCACGCTCGACCGCAATGGCTTGCGCCCCGCGCGTTATCTGGTGACGGATGATGATCTGGTGGTGATGGCGTCCGAATCCGGCGTGCTGCCGATTCCTGACTCGAAGATCGTCAAGAAATGGCGTCTGCAGCCGGGCAAGATGTTCCTGATCGATCTGGATGCCGGCCGCATCATCGACGACAAGGAACTGAAAGACACCTACGCGAACGCCAAGCCTTACAAACAGTGGATCGACTCGGTTCGAGTGAAGCTTGACGACATCGCGATCGACGCTGAACCGCGCGATGAAAAAACCTCGCTGCTCGATCGTCAGCAGGCCTTTGGCTACACGCAGGAAGACCTGAAGTTCCTGATGGCGCCGATGGCCGTCGGCGGCGAGGAAGCGACTGGTTCGATGGGCAATGACTCCCCGCTGGCCGTCATGTCCAACAAGAACAAGCCCCTGTACAACTACTTCAAGCAGCTGTTCGCGCAGGTGACCAACCCGCCGATCGACCCGATCCGCGAGGCGATGGTGATGTCTCTGGTGTCCTTCATCGGTCCCAAGCCCAACCTGCTGGATACGAACAACATCAATCCGCCGATGCGGCTCGAAGTATCGCAGCCCATCCTCGACTACAAAGACATCACGCGCCTGCGCAACATCAGCGAGCACACCAGCGGCAAGTTCCGCTCGTTCGAGCTCGATATCTGCTATCCGGTCGAATGGGGCATGGAAGGCGTCGAGGCGCGTCTCGCTTCGTTGTGCGCGCAAGCCGTCGATGCAGTCAAGTCCGGCCACAACATTCTGATCCTGTCGGATCGCCATGCGGACAAGGACAACGTCGCGATTCCCGCGTTGCTGGCGACCTCCGCCATTCATCAGCATCTGGTCAGCAAGGGCCTGCGTACCTCGACCGGTCTGGTCGTCGAAACGGGTTCCGCGCGCGAGACGCATCACTTCGCGCTGCTCGCCGGTTACGGCGCCGAAGCGGTGCATCCGTATCTGGCAATGGACACGCTGGTCGACATGGCCAAGGGCTTGCCGGGCGATCTGTCGGCTGACAAAGCCATCTACAACTTCCAGAAGGCGGTCGGCAAAGGCCTGATGAAAGTCTTTTCGAAGATGGGCATCTCGACGTACATGTCCTACTGCGGCGCGCAGATTTTTGAAGCCATTGGCCTGAACAAGGCGATGGTCGAAAAGTACTTCCGTGGCACCGCGTCCAACGTCGAAGGCATTGGCGTGTTCGAAGTCGCCGAAGAAGCGCTGCGCTTGCACAAGCTGGCGTTCGGCAATGACCCGGTGCTGGCGAATGCGCTGGATGCCGGCGGTGAATATGCGTTCCGCGTGCGCGGTGAAGACCACATGTGGACGCCGGACGCGATCGCCAAGCTGCAGCACTCGACACGCTCGGGCAACTTCAACACCTACAAAGAATACGCACAGATCATCAACGATCAGTCCAAGCGTCACATGACGCTGCGCGGCCTGTTCGAGTTCAAGATCGATCCTTCGAAAGCGATATCGATCGATGAGGTCGAGCCGGCCAAAGAGATCGTCAAGCGTTTCGCCACCGGCGCGATGTCGCTTGGTTCCATCTCGACCGAGGCGCACTCGACACTGG